>Ga0073936_10000293_pt1 | contig 74267 bp, 95 predicted proteins | sample AliMusrvi5mmetaG_FD_87041 | JGI IMG/M metagenome (GOLD analysis project Ga0073936, IMG submission 87041) | Freshwater lake bacterial and archeal communities from Alinen Mustajarvi, Finland, to study Microbial Dark Matter (Phase II) - Alinen... | ecosystem: Environmental > Aquatic > Freshwater >... | reverse complement strand
CGTATTACAAGCTAACACCAGCACAAACACAGCAACATCAAGTGTTACTGGTACTAGCTTTACAAACATATTACAAGCTAACACCAGCACAAACACAGCAACATCAAGTGTTACTGGTACTAGTTATACTAATACACTACAAGCCAATACTGTTGTAACAGCACCAAAAATAATAGTATCGTCACTAGTTGATGCAAATTCAGCCACCGCATACTTTGGTAATATAATAACAAATCAACAATTGTCTGTTGGTGGTAATTTTGTTATTAACGGGGCAACTGTATATAACGCAAATACGTTCACATTAAACTCTAGTGTGACAACAGCAACTCCTGCGTATATTAATGTTAGTAGAGGTATTTCTGGTGCAAACGCATCAATAAGATGGAATGAAATAAACACATATTGGGATGTTCTGGATGTGAATTCTGGGGTATATTCTCCACTGATGACATCTAACACATTAGCATCTTCATCAGTAACCATCGCATTAAATAATAGCATAAGCACATTAAATTCTAATGTAAGCACACTGAACGTTTATGCAACTTCTGCATATGCAAGAGCAAATACTTCGGCAAACTCATTTGTTGGCACCACCGGTTCTGCTACACCAACAGCAGGAATAGTTAATCTAACTAGTGGTAATGGTGTCACAGCAGTTGGTTCTGGTAATACAATTACTATCAATACTGCACAAGATATTAGAACAACTGCATCTCCAGCGTTTAATGCATTATCACTGGTAAACGCTTTACCATTAGCATATGGTGGTACTGGTGCACAATCAGCTGGTGGTGCATTAACTAACATTCTACCAGCAGGAACAACAGCTGGGTATGTGTTGACAACTGGTGGTGTTGGAAGTTATTATTGGGCAGCTGGTGGCACGGGTGGTGGCAGTGGTGCAGTACCAGGAACAACAATCAACTCATCAAGACTGAACTATACAGCTACTGCTGGACAAACACTATTCACAGCACCATCTTACCTTATTGGTTCTAGTCAATTAAGAGTTTATGTTGATGGTGTGCGACAATATCCTTCTGACTATACAGAAACAAGTAACACATCAGTAACACTATTAACTGGTGCTGCCGTTAATGATACTGTAATGATCGAGGTTGATGGATATGTAATCAATCCATATTATGCCAATAACATTGGTTATACAATTAACTCTGGAATATCAAGCACAGCTAATACTATACAATTAGCCATTGATGGCTTGTATTCTGTTGCTGCACCAAAAATATCACCACAATTGACGGGTGTGCCATTAGCAGTAACACCAGCACTAACTACCAGTAATACAATGATTGCTACTACTGGGTTTGTGTATGGAGCACTTGCTAACACAGCAGCAACATATACACACAATATTTCTGGTACTGCAACTAATATCACCGGAACATATGCTGGTACTATAACTAGTTCACAAGTAACTACAGGATTAGGATTCACTCCTTATAATAGTACAAATCCCACAGGTTATCAGACTGCTGCCCAAGTATCTTCGGCTATCAGCTCTGGTACAGCAGCAAATATTAGTGGTACATATGCTGGTACTATAACTAGTTCGCAAGTAACTACAGGATTAGGATTCACTCCTTATAATAGCACCAACCCAACTGGTTATCAAACAGCTGCACAAGTATCTTCGGCTATCAGCTCTGGTACAGCAGCAAATATCACCGGTACATATGCTGGTACTATAACTAGTTCGCAAGTAACTACAGGATTAGGATTCACTCCTTATAATAGTACAAATCCCACAGGTTATCAGACTGCTGCCCAAGTATCTTCGGCTATAAGCTCTGGTACAGCAGCAGCAGCAGGTACTGCCACGACAGCAGGTACTGCCACGACAGCAGGTACTGCTAATGCAACAAACACAGCTAATAGCTTTCAGATGAATGCTCTTGGTGTAGGTGTATCAAATGCCGTTGCTGGTACTATCGTAGCATCAGGCAACATCACAGCATATTCTGATGCTAGATTAAAAGAGAATGTTAATGTTATACCTAACTCATTAGAGAAGGTCAAATCTATTAGAGGTGTTACTTTTACCAGAAACGATAAGGAAGATTCAACTAAGCTATATACTGGTGTGATTGCACAAGAAGTACTCGCGGTATTACCAGAAGTGGTGTTTGAAAATGCTGACGGTATATATTCAGTAGATTACGGCAACATGGTTGGATTACTGATCGAAGCCATTAAAGATTTGTCAAAAGAAATCGATATTTTAAAAGGAAACATATAAATGACAACTAAAGTAGGTTCGTCAGTATTAGGTGCCAGTCTAACATTAGTAACTCCAGTATTAGGAACTCCTACAAGTGGAACATTAACTAATTGCACATTACCATATTCAGGATTAACTGGAACTGTTCCAACATGGAATCAAAATACTAGTGGTACTGCCGCCGGTTTATCTGCTACATTAGCGGTTGGTTCTGGTGGTACTGGTAATGCAGGAACACTCACAGGTGTTGCTTATGGTAACGGCACTGGTGCAATGTCAGCCGCTTCCGCCGCTCAAATAGTTGCAGCAATAGGTGCCACAGCTGTTACTAATGCAACAAACGCGACAAACGCGACAAACGCGACAAACGCGACAAACGCGACAAGTGCAACTAATGCCGCTGGGTTATCTGCTACATTAGCGGTTGGTTCTGGTGGTACTGGTGTAACTACATCTACTGGGTCTGGAAATAATGTATTAAGTACAAGCCCCACATTAGTAACTCCAAACTTAGGCACACCTACCACCCTTGTTGGTACGAACATAACAGGCACAGCCGCAAGCTTAACAGTAGGTAATGCTACTACAGCATCAAACTTAAATGGCACTTGGGCACAAATGCCCGCAGGGACAGTAACAAACTTCTACCAAGCAGCAGCGCCAACAGGTTGGGTTCAGCGCACAGACCTAAATGATTTTATGCTTTATATAGTATCAGGGGCAGGTGGATATGGTGCAGGGTCTAACTCACCAACAGTAATGAATGTTGTCCCTTACCATACACATGGGTTTACTACTGGTAATGTATCTGCAGACCACGTCCATTATGATTCTGGGCACACCCATCAATATAGTGCGCCTCTAAACGGACAAACCACAGGAGGTCCACTAGGGGTGGCACAAGGCCCATATACCCAAACAACCCAAGTAGGATATGCAGCAATAGGCGGGGCCTCAGCAAACCATACCCACTCAGGTGGTACAGATGGGGGTTCAAGCCAAACAAACTGGGCACCAAGATATTTAGCAAACATCATGTGTTATAAATCTTAAGGATCAATAATGGAAATTTTAATTACTGGGTATCAATACGGTGACACTAAGCGTTTTACTAGCGTTTATAAGTTCCCTCAACATGAAGACCAAGACCCAATACACTTACCGCCTAACACAACATTAATAGCACCACCTGCTTTAACTGAAAACCAAGATGCTTTATGGGATGGTACTGCGTGGTCTGTGGTAGATAAAGAAGCCTTTCCACCTAACCCTTATGCGCCAGCATGAGTGAAATAAAAACAGTATTGACATGTCCGTTAGGGGCAAAATGTGAAGAAATAAAAGACGGCGCTATACACCGTTGTGCTTGGTATACAAAACTTGCTGGAACTAATCCTAATACAGGTGAAGTGATGGACGAAGCCGGATGCAGTATGACTTGGATGCCGATGCTAATGATTGAAAACTCTATGCAACAACGTAGTACCAGCGCAGCGGTTGAATCTTTTAGAAATGAGACTGTTCAGGCTAACCAAACAACGCAACAAATTTTATTAATGCAAGCACGACCAAAAGATACGAGGTTAATTGACAATGGGTAAAATACTATAACTACTTTTAAATCTATCACCTGCATTGGAAAATGGTAAAACGTTAGCTAGTCCTAAAACGTGGGGATGTTTGGCTGGTATGTTGATGGTGATGAATGGGAATCATCAATATAAAAATGATATAAATAGATAATACAGGAGTCATAAGGAAGCACAATGTCAGCAGCATACTCAAATCTTTTTATTGATCAGGGGTCAACATTTGAAACATCTATAGTTTTAGATGATGCATATGGTAACTCATATGATCTATCTAATATTGTTGTGAATAGTCAAATGAGGAATTCATATACCTCGGCTAATGCTACTGCAATATTCACCACATCAGTAAATAATGGTAGTGGCACAGTCACATTAGAACTTAGTGCTAATACTACCGCCAACATTGCCGGTGGTAGATATGTGTATGATGCAAACATAACAGACACAATATCCAATGTTACCACACGAATATTAGAGGGTATCATTGAAGTATCACCTTCGGTAACCAGATAATGCCAGTCGTAAAGGTAAATCCCCCGTCAACAATACGGGTTAGGGTTGGTACTGGAATAAACACATTGAGCCATCTTAATGATGTCAATATGACCAGTGCTGTTGATGGTTCTGTTGTCGTTTATAACGCAAACACAAACACATTCACTGTCGAAGATTTCACGACATCTATTAGAGATGTCGATGCAGGATACTTCTAATGGCAAATACACATATACAGATACTAAGATCATATGCAGTAACAACTCCAACAACGCTAAAAGATGGTGAGTTAGCATATTCATTCTTATCCAATACAATGTTTATTGGTGATCAGTCATCTGACATCATAAAAGTTGGTGGTCAATATTACACCAATGTTATAGACTCTTCTACTTCTATAAATACTCCAAGTACCATAGTATTGCGAGATACCAATGGAAAAACTAATGTAACTATTGCAACCGTTGATGGCGGAATCTTCTAAGGAACAAAAATGGCAAATACTCATATTCTAGTAAAACGTTCGACAACCACCGCAACACCAACCAATAGTTCATTACAGTCTGGTGAGTTAGCATATTCATATTCATCTAATACAGCGTTCATTGGTAACTCTGATGGTGTTGGTGTACTCAAGATTGGTGGTGTATTATACACGGCAGCAATAGATGCAGCAACAACTGCTAATACAGCATCAACAATAGTAAAACGTGATGTCAATGGTCAGTTCTCTGGTAACTTACTTGGTAACTCTACTAGTACATCATCATTATTGTATCCACAAAACTTCTCGGTAAGTTCTGGTGATCTAAATGCACCGGCCGTTCTGTTCTCTGGTAATAATGCAATTGTATTGGGTGCCAATCTAAATGCTGTTCCTGGATTATCTAATAACACTGTCGGTTCTGCTACATCGGTTCCTGTAATTCAATATGGTGCTAATGGCCGCATCCTTTCAGTAACATCAGCGGCTATATCATCTACTATTACAGTTTCTGGTAATACTGGTACAGATACACTGACCACAGGAAGTACAATAACGGTTCAGGGTGGAGCGACAGGTATCAACACCACAATAACCGGTTCTGCGGGTTCTCCGGTTGTTACAATCAATACAGATAATACTGTAGTACGGTCTAATGTAGCTCTTGTTGGCGTACAGACAATAGGAACAGATCTACAGGTTTCTGGTAATTTGATTGTTCTTGGTTCACAAACAATCATAAATTCTAGTACAGTTGCAACTAACGATTCAATGATCCAATTGGCAAACAATAACACCACTGGCGACGTTGTTGATATTGGGTTCTATGGTGTGTTGAACAACGGAACATCAAACATCATTACTGGTCTTGTTCGTGATGCTGGATCAAAGAACTATTATCTGTTTAGTAATGTAGCATATTCAAGCACATTCGGTTCATCTAATGTTATTACATCTAATCTGTTCACACAAGCTAATACAGCAACGTTATACACCAATATCAATGCGTTCTCTGCGACTGCTGGTAATCTAACATTAACAAATGCACTACCAGTTACTTCTGGTGGTACTGGTGCTGCAACATTCACTTCTGGCGACCTTCTAATAGGCAACGGCACAGGCGCATTACAGCCATTAGCAAACACCACTTATGTTGCCACAGGTTCTGGTGCTACAAACAGCACTATCACATCACTATCTGTTGATGCTTATGGTCGTACAACAGCTGCAACTTATTCTGCTATTGGTGGATTAACTGTTGCTCAGGGTGGTACTGGTTCTGCTACATTCACTTCTGGCAACCTTCTAATAGGCAACGGCACAGGTGCTTTACAACCATTAGCAAATACAGGTACTGCTGGTACATACGGTTCTGCATCATATCATCCTGTTATTACTACAGATGTATATGGTCGTGTTTCTGGTGTTGCCAATACTCAAGTTGTATTAGATTTAACTAGTACATCCGTAACAAACACACTACCCTTCATTCGTGGTGGTACTGGTTCAACCACATATACTACTGGTCAAATATTAGTTGCATCAGCAACTGGTTTCATATCATTAGCAAATACCACTTATACCGCAACCGGATCTGGTGCTACTAATAGTACTATCACATCACTAACTGTTGATGCTTATGGTCGTACAACAGCTGCAACTTATTCATCAATTTCCGGATTAACTGTTGCTCAGGGTGGTACTGGATTTGCTACTGCAACTACCAACGGAATCACGTTTGGTAATGGTACAAGTGCTCTTGGTGTTACTGCCGCTGCTGGTACTTCTGATCAAACATGGTCAAACCAAATATTAACTGTAACAAATGCTGGTGTTCCTGTTTGGTCTACTTCATTAGATGGTGGTCAATTCTAAGACATATATAATTGATTTATAGGAAGAGATCATGTCTGAAAAGTACCTTAATTATTATGTTGAATTATTATCTTCAACTGTAAACGATGTCGTTCTGCGTAACATCTCACTACAAGCGAATTCTAGAATTAGTGAAGATGTTATTGCGGAACAACAACAACAAATACAAGACCTAACAGCAAAATCAGAACAAGCATCCAATTCAATCAACAATTCTATAGCAGAACATAAAAATGTTTCTGAAAATTATCAAAATACTATTAATGATCTAAATAGTAAGATTAATACACTAAACCAACTCGCATCTGAATATAAAAATTCAGAGCACCAAATAGCACATGTTGATACGTTTAGAAATGAGTTGATTAAGGCGAGAAAAGAAACAGAAGATATGAAGGATTATTATGAGAATATAATATCCGAACTAAATGATAAAATAAAATATCTACAATTAACACCAGCACAAAGAAAAAAAATAGATAATTTAAAGGTTGCTGAGATTGTACCAGAAAACATCAAAGATGGTGGAATGTTCTAAATATGGCTATCGCTAATACAACAATACGAATCAAAAAATCGGTAATTTCAGGTAATGTCCCATCAACATTAGCCAATGGTGAAATTGCCATAAACTCAGCAGATGGCAAGTTGTATTATTCGACACCCACGGGATCGTTGGCATACATAACAAACACAAACTCTTTTACTACTATTAATGCCAGTTCCACTCTAATATTAGCAACATCACAAACAGATACCCTGGGATTTTCTGGTAATAATGGTGTATATGTAACCGGCAACTCAACATCAAAATCTATTAGTATTGGTTTGGTTGCTCCAGGCACATCAGGTAATGTGTTGACATCCAATGGGACAACATGGATATCAGTATCACCGGTCGGTGGTGTTGGTACTGGTACTGTCACAAATGTTTCATTTACTGGTGGGTTGATATCAGTCGGGACCCCAACATCAACACCAGCTCTAACAGTAGCAGGTACTTCTGGTGGTATCACATACTTTTCATCAGCATCAACATGGGCGTCATCAGCAGCATTAACTGCTAATGCGCTGATGATAGGTGGTGGTACTGGCGTGGCACCAAGTACAATAACCACTGGTACTGGTGTTGTTACCGCTTTGGGTGTGGCAGTGGGTTCTGCCGGAGCATTTGTCACGAATGGTGGTGCTTTAGGTACTCCATCTTCAGGAACAGTAACAAATTTAACTGGTACTGCTTCTATTAATATTAATGGAACAGTTGGTGCAACAACTGCAAATACTGGTGCATTTACTAATCTAGCCTACACAGGCACACTCACAGGCTCTACAGGCATACTGAACATAGGCTCAGGTCAAGTCTATAAAGATGCCTCCGGCAATGTGGGGATTGGGACGAGTAGTCCGTCTGCTAAGTTAAATGCACAAGGATTTAGTACTTATAGAGGTAATTCTTATGTTATCGCATCTTTTTGTGCTAATTCAATATTAGCTCCATTAAATATTACTCAGCTTACTGACGGAACTATTCCTGCTATTTCAGCTGGACAATCTAGTGGAGGAGCTTGGAATAGTCTTGGGTTTATGACTTCCAATGCAGAAGCCATGCGCATCGACACCTACGGCAATTTGCTGGTGGGGACTACGGCTGCACAATCAGGCGTATATAATGATCCGGTAGGGATATCGCTTATGGGTTCATCAGCAAATGGGGTAGGGATTTTTGCTAGAAATTCACTAAATTCTGTTTTATATGTAAATAATAAAGTTACATCAGGCTCACCGACGCTAATTCAATTTAATGCGGGGGGGCTAACCTCTGCCGTTATAGGGTCAATAACTTACAGCGGGTCATTAACTTTATACAACACAACCTCAGACCAACGCCTAAAAACTAATATTATTGATGCCCCATCAGCACTTGCTTCAGTTAATGCAATTAAAGTTAGGTCTTTTGATTGGAAATCGACTGGTGAACATCAAGAGTATGGATATATTGCTCAAGAGCTATTAGAGGTTGTACCAGAAGCAGTACATATTCCATTTAATGAAGATGAAATGATGAGCGTAGACTTTGGCAAATTAACGCCAAGATTAGTCAAGGCAATCCAAGAACAACAAACCCTCATCGAAGCATTGACATCGAGACTAACAGCACTAGAGGCTAAATAAAATGACTAACGAACAAATATTAATATTAGCAAAACAAGCAGGATTACATCATAGATATGATAGCGAGGAAGATATATCGTATGTGACTAATCAAGAATTGTTTGAGCAAGAAACCCATGTAAACGATGAAAAACTTGTAAAAATACTTGCTGCTTTTGCTAACTTAATTGAACAAGAAGCTTTAAAGGGAAAATAAAAATGATTACAAACACTTGGAACATCGTAGCGATGAATTGCAAACCGGATGTCAACGGTATGCTTGATTATGTCGTGACCTCACAGGTTAATTGAAATGGAATCAATTTTAACCCAAGAAAAAGCCTTAGCTAGATATGAAGTGATTGATGGAGTATTGTGTTGGAAAACTAGGGTTATTAGCTTAGGCAGAATTTCAGTAAGGTCAGGTAAGCCAGTAGGATGCCATAGTGGGCATGGATATATTAAAGTTGGTATAGGAAAAGTACGAATGTATGCCCACCAAATAGTGTATCTAATGGCTTATGGATTTATACCAGAACACATTGACCATATAGATGGTAATAGAGAAAATAATCATATAGAAAACTTGAGATCTTGCACAAAGTCTGAAAATGCCTTAAATAGTAAAATTCCGATAAGCAATACTTCAGGATATAAAAATGTTCTTTGGAGTAATCAAAAATCTAAATGGCAATGTAAACTAACTATTAATAATAAACAAGTGCATATAGGTTTTTTTGATGATTTAGGTTTAGCAGGTCTTGTTGCTATTGAAGCACGAGAAAAATATTGTGGTAACTTTGCAAATCATGGAGTTTAAAAATGTCAATAATTTATACTTGGAATATCGGGACTCTTAATTGTGTTCCAAAAGCTGGAAATTTTACAGATTATGTTTGTATGTCTCACTGGACTCTCAGCGGTACAGACGGAACTTACACAGGTTCTGTTTACGGCACAGCGTCTTTTGAAGTTGATCCTACTAAACCTAACTATACACAGTATGCAGACTTAACTTTGGAAGAAGTTATCGCTTGGACACAAGCTGCATTAGGTGAAGAACAAGTAGCATCATATGAAGCAAATGTAGCAAGTCAAATAGAAGCACAAATTAACCCTACTATCGTCACTCCACCATTACCTTGGACTGTATAAAAATGATTGATTTAGAATTAAGCGTACAAGAAATTAACTTAATCCTACAAGCGCTAGGCCAAGCACCCTATGTACAAGTAGCAGACATCATTGATAAAGTAAGAACACAAGCCACGCCTCAAGTTGAAGCGTTGCCTAAAGAAGAAGTAGCAAAAGATATTTAATCAATGTTTGGCATATCTCCCATATCAACAAAGCCCTTTGCTACACTTGGCGTACAGGTCTTTGTAATAAATATTAATGAAACGGGAAATGCCCAATCAACTCAATCTGAAAACACAAGTGATGCTGTATCGATAACTGAAATAGGCTCTGGTATAGATGTTGTATCGGAAAGCATGTCTTCTCCAGTTTCTATATCAGAAGTTGGTTCAGGCGTAGATACTATTTCAGAAGCTATGAGCGCGTCTACTTCTATAACAGAAGTAGGATCTGCTGTGGATACTCAATATGAACCCATGAGCGCTCCTGTAATAATTACAGAAACAGTATCAGCAATAGATGTAGTTTCAGAAAACATGAGCGCTACAGCTTCAATTACAGAAGCTGGAAATGCGGTTGCTATTCAATCAGAAACAATGAGTGCGGCAGCCAACATTGTTGAATCAGTTTCTGCAACAGATACCACATCTGAAAACATGACAGCACCTATTTCTATTGTAGAAATAATATCAGCAGTAGATGTAGTTTCACAAAACATGAGTGCAACGGCAGCTATTACAGAAGCAGGGTCTGCCACAGCAACACAGTCTGAAAATACTATTGATAGTGTGAATATTAATGAATCTGGAGTAGAGTATTAGGATCATCAACGGATGTGTTGGGTAGAGCAGCATTTGTCGACCTATCGTATAAATTTTAACTTATATAAATAGTATAATAAACTAAAGAGTTCAATATGGCAACTATCAGTAGTAGAGAAGATTTTAAGAATTATTGTCTAAGAAGATTAGGAGCTCCAGTAATTGAAATAAATGTGGACGAAGATCAAATAGAAGATCGTATAGATGATGCACTCCAGTACTGGACAGATACCCATTTTGATGGTATGCAGAAAGTATACTACATTAAACAAATAGAACAATCAGATATCGACAACAAATTTCTAGATCTGAGTCAATCTAAAGATGCACTTGGTAACCCAATGGAAATCGTTGGTGTTACACGGATATTTCCAGTATCAGATTCACAATCAACAGTTAATATGTTCGATCTTAGGTATCAACTTAGATTGAATGAATTGTACGATTTCACATCTACATCATATATCAACTATACCATGACTATGCAACATTTGCGTGACCTTGAGATAATGTTTACTGGAGAGGTTATGATTCGTTTCCAGAGACATATGCAGAAGTTATTCATTGATTGGTCATGGGGTCCACAAGAATGTCCAGTTGGTACTGTTGTTATTGCTGAATGTTATGCCGCTATTAATCCAGATGTGTACTCCGGTGTTTGGAGTGATCGTTGGCTCAAAGAATATGCCACAGCATTAATAAAGAGAACTTGGGGTGCTAATATGTCTAAGTTCGAAGGGTTACAATTACCTGGTGGTGTTAGTCTTAATGGTACTAAAATGTATGATGAAGCACTAGTTGAAATAGAAAGATTAGAGCGCGAAATGGAATCTAATTTTGGCTCTCCTTTAGAATTTTTCACAAATTAGTATGGCAATTTCTCATTACTTCGGGAATTATAACAACGTAGGTGAGCAACGAATCATTGAGGATTTGATTTGCGAAAGCATTAAGATCATGGGATTTGATGCGTTCTATCTGCCTAATGACAACGATGCAGCAAGAGATTTGCTCTACGGAGAAGATCCCGTGAAGATGTTCAACTCTGCTTTTCCTGTTGAGATGTATCTTTCTAATGTTTCTGACTACGGTGGAGAGAAAGACTTCTTCTCTAAGTTTGGTCTGGAAATCAAGAATACTGTTAGTGTTATTCTATCTAAGAGAGCATTCTCACAAAGAGTACCACAGAACACGTTTACACGACCACGAGAGGGTGATTTGGTTTATATACCGGTTACTAATGGTGTTGGTGAATTGTTTGAAATCAAATTCACTAATCAGAACAAAGACTTTAGTATGCTCGGTAGAAAAGTGCCGTACTTCTATGAGTTAGAAATGGAAAAGTTCAAGTACTCACAAGAGATTATCAGTACTGGTATGCCAGACATCGATTCTATCGTTACAGATTCCGCATACACAATACACCTTAATACAGGAACTGGTACAGGAGCATACAATATCCAAGAAATAGTATTCCAATCACCGGATAGCACAATCGCTAATGCCACATCCTATGGTACTGTTCAATCATGGATACCATCATCACACATTCTATCGGTGACTAATATATTTGGCGAGTTTATTGATGGTAATGCAATTATAGGAAGTTCTAGCAATGCACAATATCTACTTACCACATTCGACCCACTACATTCACCAGCAGTTAAAGAGAACTATGACAACCAATTTATCAATGTGTCTGCTAGTAGTATACTAAACACATCTGAAACAAATTCATTCGGATCATTATGAGTTATAACAGAGTTATTCGTAATGTCACTACTGGGTTTTCTGATTTATTTTCGAACATAACATTAGTTCGATACAATCCTGATGATACTGAACAAGAACGTTTTATAGTTCCTATTGCACATGCAGCGAAAGAATTGTATGTAATGAGACTCCAGAGTGATCCTGACGCAGATAAGAAAATCCAAATAACACTTCCTAGAATGTCGTTTGAAATGACTGGCATTTCGTATGACCATGCTAGAAAACAAAATACTAATACAAGAAACTTTAATCTGGTCGGACCTGGCACGATTAATGCACAGTACAATCCAGTTCCATACGATATAGATTATTCATTATACATTTATGTTAGGAATATTGAAGATGGTACTCAGATCATAGAACATATATTACCGTTCTTCACACCAGATTATACTATTAAGATTAATTTGATTCCTGAGATGGATATCACAAAGGAAATTCCAATAATCCTGACCGACACCAATTATGAGATAACTTATGAAGGTGATAGCAGCTCAGATACTAGAATGGTTATTTGGTCGCTGAATTTCAAAGCGAAAGCGTTTCTATATAGAGATGTTACTACTGCTGGATTGATTAAACACGCAATCACTAATATCATTGACGAAGATACTAATAAAGAACTAGTACAGATAAATGTGGTACCCAGCCCACTAAACGCAAATGTGAACTCCAATTGGACTGCAAATACAACAATAAAAGAATATAACTAATTATGACTAAATTTGATGATTCAATGTCAAAGATTTTTGATGTGACACCTAGTATTACCACAGAAAAACCTGTGATTATACGAGACCAACCAAGCAACTTAAATCTAGAACAAGATCTCGCTGATGCGTATCAACAATCACGAGACAATCTCCAGGATGTTATCGACCAAGGCAAAGATGCTATGGATGATATACTACGAATTGCTAAGGAATCCGAGCAACCAAGAGCATTTGAGGTGTTTGGTACTCTGTTGAAGAACGTAGTCGAAGCAAACAAAGAACTTATTGCCATGCAGAAACAAATGCGTGATATGGATAATAAGAAAGAATCTAATACTAAGATAGACAAAGCAATATTTGTTGGTAGTACAAAAGAGTTACAATTATTATTAAAAGGTGAGTAATGGCTACTAAATCTACAGCATATCGTGATAACCCCCTACTAAAGAAAATTGGTGTCGATGTAGACTATACACAGCAACAAGTAGAAGAATTTGTGAAGTGTGCTAGAGACCCAATATACTTCTCTAGATACATCAAAATTATCACACTAGATCATGGTTTAGTACCTTTCGAAATGTACGATTTCCAAAAGGAAATGATAAAATCATTCCATGATAACAGATTCGTTATTACCAAGTGTCCACGCCAAGTTGGAAAGTGCTGCGATATAAATACTACTATACGGTTGCGTAATAAAGCAACTGGTGATATAATGGAAATCACTATAGGAGAATTTTATGAATATACTAGAAATAACACAGATTTGCCAAACAATCGCGAAAGAAACAAACAAATACAATAAAGCGACACACCACTTATACAAAGCACATACACAAGATATAATCGAGCATACAAATGGGCTAGTACCAGAAGACTTTTCTATATCTAAGCGCATAGGATATTTAATAGATTTGTCTATGGATAATCGATTTTATACCAGATACTTTGCGGATTGTGTTGGTTGTGGCAACAAGTTCAAAAAATTAAAGAAATCATCAACAATATGTTTTGGGTGTAATACTGGCGGTTCTGACTATGACACCGAAAGAAAGAGGCTAATCGCTGTCCATGAATATAATAAAAGACAAACTAAATATGATGATGTTTCGTTAATTGATGGTTATGATTATTTGATCTGTGGTGAATGTGGCGCTAAATGCGGAGACCTAGGGCCTCACATTATGCATGTTCATAATATGGACATAGATGATTATAAACACAAATACAAAATAAGCTCCATAAAGTGCCAAAAAATTCGAGATAATGTATTAGGCGATAAAAATCCCGCGTATCAGCATGGAGGTAAATTATCACCATTTTCTATAAAGTTTATTAATCCACACAATAAAGATTATTCCGACCTCAGTTATATAGCAGCAAAAACTAGAAAAGATAATGGTAATGACAGTACGTGTATAGGATACTGGCTAAAGAAAACTGACGGTGACGTTGGAATGGCTAAAGAGCTATTATCAGATAGGCAGTCAACATTCTCATTAAAAAAATGCATAGAAAAACATGGTGATGTGAATGGGTTTGTTGTGTGGAAAAATCGTCAGGAAAAGTGGCAGGAATCTGTTAACGATAGGCCGCAAGCTGAGATTGATGCTATAAACAAGAAGAAATCAAATTCGTTATCATATGTAAATTTATGGACCAACAAATCTATAGGAAATGGTATTTTTTATCTATTGGAGTTACCTAATGGTTTTTACAAGATCGGAATAACATCAAAATCTGTAAAAGAACGAAACTCTAGGAATGGTGATTACACAACTATTATAGAGATAGTTTCGCATATAAGCCATTGCTTCCAAACAGAGCAATTATTAAAGCAAGTATTTTTTAAAGACAATATAATTTCAAAAATGGAGATGGTTGGCAATTTTGGTTGGACAGAAACTCTTAAAAATGTGGATCTTGATGTGTTGATAAATAAGATCAATGAACTGATGGGCGACAAAGTAAAAACCACAATAATATTTAAGGAGAGTTTTAAGTTAAATTATGAAGATAATTTCTGACACAGTAACAAGAAAATTTGAAGAGTCTTATGATATAACTGAATGGGAAATAGATACAGATTCCGGGTGGTGTGACGCAACTCAAATACATAAAACTATTCCATACACAGTTTTCAAATTAGTCACAGAATCTGGTCTAGAATTTCTGTGTGCGGATAACCATATAGTATTTTTAGAGGATTATTCAGAAATATTCTGCAAAGATTTAATACCCAATAAGTCTAAGATCATCACTAGGTATGGCGTTGATCTCATTATGAACATACAAAATCTTGGTTATGATGATAATATGTATGATATAACAGTAGCCTCAGACCATCATAGATATTATACTAACGACATACTATCACATAATACAACAACTTCTGTAGCATATCTGCTATGGGAAGTACTATTCCATGACGCGCATAATACAGCAATTCTAGCTAACAAAGGTCAGACTGCACGAGACATTTTAGGAAAGCTACAGTTAGCATATGAAAATCTTCCTATCTGGTTACAACAAGGCATTATAACATGGAACAAAAGTTTTATTGAATTAGAGAATGGATCAAAGATTGTAGCTTCATCAACGTCATCATCAGCATCTCGATCTGGTTCATACAACACTGTTTTTCTTGATGAGTTCGCATTCGTACCATCTAGTATCGCTAACGAGTTTATGCAGTCTGTATATCCTGTTATTACTGCCGGTACTAAAACTAAAATCATAATAGTATCTACACCAAATGGTATGAATCTGTTCTACAAGATTTGGACAGATGCTATTAATAAAAGAAACAACTATGTGACGTATGAGGTGCATTGGTCACAAGTGCCTGGCCGTGATGAGGCGTGGGAAGATGAAACACGAAAGAACATCGGTGATCATAACTTTGATCAAGAGTTTAATTGTAATTTCCTCGGCAGTACTAATACACTGATATCAAGCACTAAATTACAACAATTGGTGTTCATAGACCCAATCACACAACACGATGACACAAAGATTTATGAGTATCCAATCAAAGGCGATGATGATGGAATAAAAGACCATCTGTATTGTATCTCTGTAGATGTATCGGAAGGTCGGAACATGGACGCATCATCGTTTTCTGTATTTGACATATCATCGACACCATACAAACAAGTAGCAACATATTGCAACTCAAATATATCACCGATATTGTTCCCAACTATCATTTACAATGCAGCACGTTTGTATAATGATGCATACATCTTGGTTGAAATAAATAACAACCCACAAGTTGCCGATATTATCCACCAGGATCTTGAGTACGAAAACCTGTTCAAAATAATGACCGGAAACAAGAAACCTCAGCAGTTGTGTGGTGGTTTCGGTAGGGGTGTGCAGATGGGACTTAAAATGTCACCAGCCGTGAAGAGAATAGGTTGTTCAAATTTAAAGACTCTGATCGAGGGAAACAAACTACAAATTTGTGACTTCGAAACAGTATCGGAACTGACAACATTCGTTGCTAACAAAACTTCATTTGCCGCCGAATCTGATGCACATGATGATTTAGCAATGACTCTTGTAATATTTGCATGGGTTACCACACAGAAATACTTTCGTGATATAGTTGCACATGACATAAGAAAACAAATTCAGCTTGAGAGTCTCAACCAGGTTGATGATGAATCCCTACCAGCTCCCATCATTGAAGATGGATTCGCTAATGAGTTTGATGTGATAGATGGTGATGTATGGGAGAAAGCTGATAGTGGTGAAGTATATGCTGGATTTTTTCGTGAGTTGATGAGAAATTGATTGGTACTTATAGATCAAGTTTTATATAAATAAGATTATGATATTCCATGTATCAATATAGTAATTTTAATTAAGGGGAAAAAAATGGCAATTCAGTTATCTCCAGGTGTAAGTGTAACAGAGTATGACTTAACAACAGTCGTACCTGCGGTGTCTTCATCTACTGGCGCATTCGCCGGAAATTTTGTTTGGGGACCAGCGTTACAAGCAATACCAGTATCTGATGAAAACCAATTATCAGTAACATTTGGCGCACCTAACAATAACACAGCAATTTCATTCATGACCGCATCTAGCTTTCTAGCTTATGGTAATGACTTAAGAGTTGTTAGAGCTTTAAGTGCTAATAGTTTAAATGCTGATGCTAACACATCAACAACTAATGTACAAATAGCAAACAAATCAATATACGACTATGAATATTTTCATGGTGGTGCTACAAACTCATTAGGAGCATTCGCTGCACGTTATGCTGGAGCATTAGGTAATTCTATCTCTATTGATGTTTGGGATTCTGCTAATACTACTCTATTCAAAGCTTGGGAATTTGCTGGTAATTTCAGTGGACCAACAACAACATCTTCATACGCTACTAATGTTAATGGTGCTAATGACGAAATACACATTATCGTAACAGATACTCTTGGCCTTATCACTGGCACTAAAGGTGCATTATTAGAAGCATATCCTTACGTATCTAAATCATCGGATGCTATTGATGGTAACGGAGTTTCTACATATTATAGAAATGTACTAGAATCACAATCACAATACATTTATGCAATAGATTCAGTTGATTACGCAAATACTACAGCAACATGGGGATCTGTAGCAGCAAATACTACTTTTGCTAGAGCGTATTCAACAAGTGGTCATGTAAAAATCCAACTTGCTGGTGGTACTGATGCCGATGTTTCTGATGGCGATCTAATAAATGCATATGATTTGTTCGAAAATAAAGATCTGATCGATATCTCATTAGTAATCACGGGTAATGCTGATGTTACTGTATTGCAGCATATTGCTGATAACATCGTAACTCCTGCTGGAAGTGTTGCTGGTCGTTCTGGTGATGCAGTAGCGTTCTTCTCACCACCAATCTCTGCTGTTGTTAATCAACATGGTCTTGAATCTACTAATATCATGACATGGTTAAATGACAATGGAACTGGTTTACAACGCTCATCTTCATACGTTGTTGTGGATTCTGGCTGGAAATACATGTACGACAAGTACAACAATGTGTATCGCTGGATCCCATTAAATGGTGATGTTGCTGGTTTATGTGCTTTCACAGATGCTATTAGAGATCCTTGGTGGTCACCAGCTGGTTATAATCGCGGTAATATCAAGAATGCTGTTAAGTTAGCATGGAACCCTAATCAAATGAATCGTGACATTTTATACCCACAAGGTGTGAATCCAGTCGTGTCATTCCCAGGTAATGGTATCATTTTATACGGCGACAAAACTCTTCAAGCTAAACCATCAGCATTTGATAGAATTAATGTTAGACGTTTGTTCATCGTATTAGAGAAAGCTATCGCATTAGCAGCTAAATATTCATTGTTTGAATTCAATGATGACTTTACTCGTGCACAGTTCATTTCTTTAGTAGCACCTTTCTTAAGAGATGTTCAGGGTAGACGCGGTATTACAGACTTCAAAGTTGTTTGTGATACTACAAATAATACCGGTTATGTTATAGACAATAATCAATTTGTTGGTGATATATACATTAAACCAGCTCGATCTATTAACTTCATTAAGTTGAACTTTATAGCGGTTGGAACAGCGGTCAATTTCTCTGAAGTTGTCGGTTCAGTCTAATAAGGAGAAATACAAATGTCTTTTAATGTAAATGAATTTCGTTCGAATCTGATTGGTGACGGTGCTCGTCCCAATCTATTTTCGGTAACACTAACATTCCCAACTTTTGTCGCTAATGGTTCTGTTGCAGGACAGAAAACTACATTCATGGCAAAAGGTGCTCAACTACCAGGATCATCTTTGGGTTCAATTCCAATGTATTATTTTGGTCGTGAAATGAAATTTGCTGGTAACAGAACTTTCGCTGACTGGTCATTACAGATCGTTAATGATGAAGATTTCACTATAAGAAATGCACTAGAATCTTGGTCAAATGGTATTAATACCCATGTGAGCAATATTAGAGCTGCCGGTGGTAGTAGCAGCGCATCTGCATATACTGTTGATGCAATGGTTACTCAGTATGGCAAACAAGGTGATATACTAAAAACATACAACTTTATTGGTATGTTTCCTGTTGATATCGCACCTATTGATCTAGATTGGGGCGACAACGATAAGATAGAAGAATATGGCGTTACTTTTGCATACCAATACTGGGATGCAGCAACAACATCATAAACATCATAGGAGAGGACTTCGGTTCTCTCCTTTATTTGAAAGTGTTAGTCGAGATGTATCAGCATCCACTAACTCTATATCTTATAGGAGATACAGCATGATTATATATACTATATACAAAGCAACAAACAAAGTCACCGGTAAATGCTATATTGGTTTTGCTAAGGATTTTGAAAGAAGAAAAGGTAGGCATAAGATAGAAGCCAATTGTGTTGGTCAACCAGGATATAAAACATATTTTCATAGGTCTATAAGAAAATATGGGTGGAGCAACTTTTATTGGTCTATTTTATATCAATCACTAGAACTAAACTATTGTAAAAATGTAATGGAAAATTACTTTATTGTTGAGAATAATTCATATATCAAGTCCAAAAATTCTAATGGATATAATATGACGTTGGGTGGAGAGGGTACATTTGGATATTATCCGACCCACACTAGAGAAAGTATAGAAAAGATCAGATCATCTTCTATGGGTAAAAATCTTGGGAAAACACATTCTGACGAATCAAAGATATTGATGGGACAAAACAGAAAGGGAACGTCTTCTTGGAACAATGGCATTACAAATTATCACACAGAAAAATCATTACTAAATATAAGTGATGCTGCGAAGATATTAATAGAATGTCCATACTGTAACATTAGTACCAATAGAGGCAATGCTAAAAGATGGCATTTCGATAACTGTAAAATGAAAGGAAATATATAATGTCAACACAAGGTGCGACAAAATTTAGTTTATTTGGGTTCACGTTTTCTCGTGAAAAGCATGAGGAAGACCAAAAGACACAGCCAAGCTTTAGCCCGCCAACCAACGAAGATGGGGCCATTACGATCACATCAAACGCACACATGGGTGTGTATGTTGATATGGATGGTACTGCCAAAAATGAGGTAGAGCTTATTTCTCGTTATCGTGAAATGGCTATGCAACCTGAAATTGAATCAGCACTAGATGATATCGTCAATGAAGCAATTAGTATAGATGACGATGGAAGAATTACAGATATCGTACTGGACGATTTAAAACAGCCAGATAAGATTAAGAAAGCAATTCGGGAAGAATTTGCTACAGTATTAAAACTACTGAACTACAAAAATATGGCACAGGATATCTTTCGTAGATACTATGTTGATGGGAAAATGTACTATCACATCATTATAGACAAAGAAAATCCAACAGAAGGTATTAAAGCATTACGTTATATCGACCCAAGAAAACTAAGGAAAGTACGAGAAATTAAAAAGAAGAAGGATGATCGTACTGGAGTTGATGTAATGAATGTTATCAATGAGTATTACATATTCAATGATAAAGTTGCTGGTGGCGGTTCATCAAGCTTCGGTCCTGCCGGTGTTAGAATTACAACAGACTCTATTATTTCAGTTGTGTCTGGACTAATGGATTCTAGACGTTCAGTTGTGTTGTCGTATCTACACAAAGCAATTAAACCTCTAAACCAATTGAGAATGATTGAAGATGCTACGGTAATCTATCGTATTTCTAGAGCACCAGAACGTAGAATTTTCTATATCGATGTGGGTAATCTACCTAAGCTAAAAGCTGAACAGTACCTACGTGACATCATGGCAAAGTACAAGAATAAGCTTGTGTATGATGCCGCGACAGGTGAAGTACGAGATGATCGTAAATTCATGTCAATGATGGAAGATTTCTGGTTACCACGTAGAGAAGGTGGTAAAGGTACCGAGATTACTACACTACCAGGTGGACAAAACTTGGGTGAACTTGAAGATGTTAAATACTTCGAGAGAAAACTATACAAAGCATTAAGTGTTCCTGTTTCACGTTTAGAACCAAACCAAGGTTTTGCACTGGGTCGTGTATCAGAAGTGACAAGAGATGAGCTGAAATTCGCTAAGTTTATTGATAGACTTAGAAACAAATTCTCTGACATGTTTAACCAAGCATTACGCGCACAGTGTGTGTTGAAAGGCATATGCACAGCCGAAGAGTGGGAAGACTTTAAAGAACATATATACTACGATTTCATCAGAGATAATAACTTTGCTGAAATGAAAGATGCTGAATTGATGAAAGAAAGATTGTCGTTATTGAGTCAAGTCGATCCTTATACTGGAACATACTATTCTAAATCTTGGATTCAACGTAAAGTATTAAGATTAACAGATGTTCAGATCGAAGATATGACAGCAGAAATCGCAAAGGAAAAGAAAGAAGGTTTTGATGTTCCTGTTGAAGTGACAAATGCTGTAACACAACAGCAAATGATGAATCAATTAGATCCACCAGTTGATCAGCCTATACCAGAAGAGTATAGTGCATTTGATACCATTAAACGTGTATTGTAACGTTTTATAAATAGATTAATAACGGAGAAATAAATGAAAAATTTAATCGATTACGCATACCAAGATAATGGTACAGATTTTAGAAAAGAATTATACAGTGCTATACATGATAAAGTCGCTGCTCACATAGAATCTAAAAAGCAAGAAATTGCTTCTGGTTACATGGGCAAGCAAGAAGAATCTGTTGAAGAATTAGATGAGAATAGCACAGAAAAATTTGCCCATTATACAGGCAGTAAGGCTAAAGGATATACTGTTAGAGTAACAGATTCTATGCAACCAACTGGTGGTTTAGTGGTTCCTGTGAATAGTAAATCTCATGCAAAACAAGTCGCTAAAGATCATGGCGCAAAACCATGGAATTTCTAATATGAAATCATTTAAAGAGTTTTCGCAATTAGATGAAGCAAAAGCTAGTTCTATTACAGGAACTCGTAAAATTGCATCATTCGATGGTGATCATGGACACACTGCCGTAGTTCGCCATAGTAAAGAATATAACGAATACCAAGTACACCATTATAAAGATGGTAAACATGTAGGTGATAAATCAATATCATACCACGACACAAAGGCTGATGCTGTGCAGAATGCTAAATTTGAAGTTGGATTGAGCGAATCTGATGAGGGCAAGGTAGATTGTCGTGCGTGTGATGGTACTGGAGAGGGACGTGGTAGTGGTTCGTCTTGTGAAAACTGTAGAGGTTCTGGGCGAGTATATAGACCAGTAGACCAGAACAAACAACCATCTTGGTACTCGAAGAAGAAATGAAATCATTCAAGGAATTTAACCAGTTAGATGAAATAGGGGCACATTTCAGTAATTTGTCTGAAGTGCCAAAGAAGAAACCTAAGATAGTGAAACCCGATATATGTGAAGCTGCTAAGAATGATTCTATGGATCCACCAGCGATCATTGTTATGAAACGAAAGTCTATTAGACAGTTTCCTAATAACCAAAGAGTTGCTCTATATTTCGCTGATAAGATTAAACAATACGTAACAGTACCGTACACAAGTTCTCAATGGTCGAAGGGACCTGTTGAAGAGTCTCTGGATATAGACGAATAATAGGATAGAAAATGAACAAATTCACGACACAGACATTAAGAGATTCTACAACAGATGTCATTATTAAATTAACTGGATCATTTGATTCTGCGACACAAGAGTTAAACACTTCTAGAATATCAGCAAATACTATGTATGGAGCGTTAGATGCTAACAGTGTACCTTTGTATTCTGGACTAAGTAAGAGTAATACAGCTTTACCATATTATAATTTGCAGCTAACAAACGTAGAGTATTTTGTAAATATGCCACAAGGTGCTGGAGCAGTAGAATTGTTCTGGACTGGTGGTGGTGCGAATACTGCACAGCAATATGCAAACTCAGCAACAATATTCCACCTGAATTATGCAGGAACATATGGTGGCGAGAATATGGTATCTATACCAAATAACGCAACAAACCCAAATGGAAATCTTGGTATTGCTACTACCGGCGCTGCCGCAAATTGCAGTTATACAATAATCTGTAGCTTCAGAAAAGATAATGCTATGTATCAACGCGGACAATTTAATGATCCCGCAGCATTTTCATACGGGATTTATGCAATCACGCCATAATAGACCGTCTGGACACTATAACACAGGAATAGTATGAAGCTAATAAAAGAAATAAACGAAACAGTAAACTATCTAACAGAAGATGTTGATGGTAAAAAGTCTCTATTCATTGAAGGACCATTCCTAGTTGCTGGTGTAAAGAACCGCAATGGTCGTTTGTATGAACAACATACAATGAGTAAAGAAGTTGCTCGTTATACAGAAGCATATATAGATAAGAAACGTGCTTTTGGTGAGTTAGGACATCCAGATACACCAAGCATTAATCTTGATCGTGTTTCACATTTAATTGTAGGTCTTCGTGAAGAAGGTAATCAATGGATCGGTAAGGCTAAGATACTGGATACACCTATGGGTAATATCGCAAGGAATCTTATCGAAGGTGGTGCTCAATTAGGAGTATCGTCACGAGGCATGGGGTCTCTAAAGAATGTTAACGGTGTTAATGTTGTACAATCAGATTTTTATCTTGCTACAGCGGCAGATATTGTAGCTGATCCTTCTGCTCCTGGTGCATTTGTACAAGGAATAATGGAAGGCAAGGAATTTTGGTATGACCAATCAAAAGGTACTTGGATGGAAGAAGATGTAGAAAAACTTTATACTAATATTAGAAAATTTTCTAATAAACAGATAGAGGATGTAGCAATTAAAATTTTTGAGAATTATATTAATGGAATTGGTAAAAGAAAATAAATATTATGTTTATGCACTAATAGACCCAATCAACAGATTGCCATTTTATATAGGTAAAGGTTGTGGAAATAGAGCATGGTCTCATCTAAAAAATGAAAAAACTAATATTGAAAAGGTCCGAATTATTGGGTTAATTCGTTCATTAAATCTTGAACCTGAAGTTAAGTTAATAACTAGTGATTTGGAAGAAACTCTAGCATATCAACTTGAAACTTTGTTTATAGATTACTCCAAATCAATTGGTATAAAATTAGTTAATGTGTTTAGTAAAGCGACACCACCCAGTAGAAGGGGTTGTATAGTTTCTGATATTACTAAACAAAAAATTAGCAACACTACAAAAGGCAGAAAAGGAACTCCAATGACTGATATAGCTAAATTAAAATTATCTATAGCAAATACTGGTAAACAAGGCCCAAATAAAGCATTTGTTGATATTGTTAATCTACATAATCTATATGTGATAGAAAATAAAACAAAAAAAGAAATTTGTGATATTTTTAATATAGGAATGGGTTCACTAAATAGAATATTGAATGAAAATTCCATACAAAAATCCATAGATTGTTTTTCCAAATTTGGTCAAAAAAGACATAACAATTCTATAAAATCGTTAAATTATAAATAATATATAAATCAAGGAGATTACAAAAAATGTCTAAACTAAATTTATCTGAAGCTGCGAAAGATATACTGATGAATAATGTATCAGTAAAACAAAGTGGTCAAGATTCCCCAAAAAAATTATCAACATCTGTTGCTTATGGGCAAAAAGAAGCTGGCGATATTGGCCATTCACCAACAGAAACAGATTCAAGCCTTCCAGATTATTTGAAAGGTGTTCCTTCTGCTAAACCACCTGGTGCTACTCCACCTATTGGTTCTGACCCAATTAAAAAATTAGCGCATCAGCCTGGCAGTGAAGCTGCACAAACTGTTGTTCAAGCGGCTGGTACAGATTATGCATCTATTCGTGATCGTAAAGCTGGTGCATTAGCAACTCAAAAACTTGCTAAGAACCCAGGTGCTACATTCGCGTCTTACGGTGAAGAATTTGATGTTGCTGATGACGTTGCTGCCCTTATGGAAGGTGAAAATCTTTCTGAAGAATTCCAAGCTAAAGCCACACTAATTTTTGAAGCAGCTGTTTCTGCTCGTGTTGATTACATCGTAGAACAAGTTGAAAACGAATTGCTAGAAGAAATGCAAGTAGCAATGGAAAGCATTAAAGAAGAATTAGCCACTAAAATTGACGACTACTTGAACTATATGGTAGAAGAATGGATGACTGAAAACGAAATTGCTATCGAGCAAGGTTTGAAATCAGAAATCACTGAAGATTTTATTGCTGGTCTTAAGAATTTATTTGTTGAACACTATATTGATATCCCTGCTGATAAAGTTGATATTGTTGAAGAATTATCTTTGAAAGTTGAAGAGCTTGAAGGATCATTGAATGAGCAAATCATGAAAGGCATCGAACTCAAGAAAGAGTTGAATGAGCAATTAAAGCAAGAAGCTATCCACACAGCGTGCGATGGTTTATCACAAACACAAGTCGAAAAGATGAAAGCACTTGCAGAAGGTGTTGAATTTAATTCTGATGACGAGTTTGCCTCTAAACTAGAAACCCTGAAAGAATCTTATTTCACTTCAGCTATCTATTCTGGAGATAACTATGGATTGGATGACGAAGTTATTTTAGTAGAAGAAACTAAAACTTTAAAATCTAATGATCCAATGATGGAACAATACGCAAAATCTATTTCACAAAGTCTTAAAATCTAAAAGGAAAATTAAATGTACTTAACAGAAGAATTACAAAAGAAATGGCAACCAGTTCTGGAACATCCAGAATTAGAAGCAATTAAAGATCCTTACAAAAGAGCTGTTACTGCTTTAGTATTGGAAAACCAACACCAAGCAATGGCACAAGATCGCCAAGCATTAAACGAAACTACTGAATCTGGTCCAACTAACGTTGCTGGTGGTGTTTCTAACTTTGATCCAGTATTGATTTCATTGGTTCGTAGAGCACTTCCTAACTTAATCGCATATGACGTTGCTGGTGTTCAACCAATGACTGGTCCTACTGGTTTGATCTTTGCAATGAGAGCACGTTATGACGCTCAAGCAAATACTAACTCAGAAGCATTCTTCAACGAAGCAAACACTGATTTCTCTGGTACTTCTTCTGCTTCTAACCCATACGGTTTCCAAGGTACTGGCGCAACTGACGTTAATAATTTATTCTCTAACGTTACTAGTGGTGCAACTACTACTGGTATTGCTATGCCAACTGCAACTGCTGAACAATTAGGCGTTACTGATGGTTCATTCCACCAAATGGCGTTCTCTATTGAGAAAGTAACTGTTACTGCACAATCTCGTGCATTGAAAGCTGAATACTCTTTAGAATTAGCTCAAGATTTGAAAGCTATTCATGGTTTGGATGCTGAGACTGAATTGTCTAACATTCTTTCTACTGAAATCCTTGCTGAAATCAACCGTGAAGTAATTCGTACTATCTACACAACTGCTGTAGCTGGTGCTCAATACGGTACTACTACTGCTGGTTATTTTGACTTAGATACAGATTCTAATGGCCGTTGGTCAGTTGAACGTTTCAAAGGTCTTATTTTCCAAATCGAACGTGACGCTAACGTAATTGCGAAACAAACTCGTAGAGGAAAAGGTAACGTTATGATCGTTTCTTCTGACGTTGCTTCTGCAATGGCTATGGCTGGTGTATTATCTTATACTCCTGCTTTACAATCAGATTTACAAGTTGATGATACTGGTAATACTTTTGCTGGTATGTTACACGGTCGTATCAAAGTTTATATCGATCCTTATTTTGGTGGTTATACTTCTAACCAAGAATTGGTAACTATCGGTTATAAAGGTACTTCACCTTATGATGCTGGTATTTTCTACTGCCCATACGTGCCTTTACAAATGGTTCGTGCAGTTGACCAATATACTTTCCAACCTAAAATCGGCTTTAAGACAAGATATGGCATGGTTGCTAACCCATTTGCTCAAGGTTTAACTCAAGGCAATGGTCAATTAGCTGCTCGTAGTAACGTTTACTACCGCATTTTTGGCGTGAAAAATCTCATGTGATAAGTTGTTGATTTATAAGAAGTATAAGAAGTTTTTATAAATCATATCATAGAAATTTAGGGTGTATCTTCGGATACACCCTTTTTATTTCCTACCAAATAGCAAAAGAAAGCGTACCACAATCATATATTTTAGAATATCCCATATCAAACATAATCTCTTGTTCAGTTCTAGTGTCCCCAAATACCGAAATCTTAGACTTAACAAAATTAGATCTATGTAATCTCTTCTCGACATTCTTGGCCACATAATGATATCCAGGTTTATTGGTTGATATTAATGTGAATCCATTGTTAATATATACGTCCCCATTGGAATAAGTTCTGTCGGCATACGATATAATAGACCCTTCATTATTTTTCCTAAAGTGTTTTAGTAGTTTAGAGAATGCCCCAACAACACAGTAATTTTTCTTGATAGCAAAACGAATCAACTCCCATTTATATTTCTTTGAATATCTTGACACCCCAAACGTCATGACAGCTACAAGGTCTTCACCAAAAAACATACCATACTTAAACCTACTCTTATCTTTTCCTTGTATGTGATTATCATCAAGAAAATTATTCTTATCACTGACACATATTTCTTTTATTATACATTTACGAGCAAATATTTTGTACTGATTGTTGTGCAATTTATTGCTGATGAAAGACTTCCACACACTCGATCTCTCTTTCCAAGAATCAGAGAATATGTGCAGCAATTGTATGCCTTGTTCATTACAAAGTTTAGTTTTTGTGTAGTGATAGTTACTATCCTTTCTACCAGAAAAGCTAGATTCTTCTGGCCTATAAATGTGTGAATATAATCCATTATACTCAATGGCTAATTTTATTTCTGGGAGATATATATCCAATTCTAATGATCCGATAACACCACGTTTATCTAATTGTATTTCCCCATCATATATGGATTTTATGTAATCAGAAACTTCAGCACATTCAGCGGAACTTTTATTGGATAATCTATCATATGAATTTGCTTCATTCGCCATTATATTGTGTGTGGCCAACCATACAGATACCATGCTTTTACTAACGCCAAGTCCAACTCCTATATCAGAACATGTTCTATGTTTATTTTTATGCTCGTCATACAACCAATCTTTATCCGACAATTTCATTACAGCACTTGGATGTGAGCAATTATATTTGATATTTGGTATGTTATGAATGCCTAGCCACTTGTTCACAGGAGTGATAGAGATACCAAGATCTTCTGCTATAACTTCCTTAGATTTTTTCAACACTATTCTTTCATTGTACAACCAATCCCTATTACTAAGTAGCACCTCCACAGTTTTAATGACGGTTTTTGATGCTCTAGAACACTTTGGTGAGCAGTATGTAGTGAACCCAAGTTTAGAATTAAGTCTGTTCACAGTACAAAAACTATCACAACTTTTACACTTAGGAATTTCGTGTATATTGTTATTTACACAATATTTTCTAGTCCCCAACACAACTCCAGACACATTATCTAGGAATTTGGTTTGGTTTATTAATAACTCACGATATAGTGGAGTTTTTGAAATTTGCTGTGTTGTCTTGGATAGACATAGATCGATAAGTTCTTGAGAATATTTCATGCAATTTCCTATAAATTTTAATATACAAAGTATATCATGATTTTAATGATTATCAATATCTCTATGTATAAATAAGTAATATCACACGAGGATTATCATGTCAGCACTAGATAGATCGCCCAGTAACACAAACTTATTACAGCCCACCAAGTACATTCTATCAATTGATAAGATACCAGCAACACAGTATTTCTGCCAATCAGTGAATCTTCCTGGTGTGTCACTAAGTCAACCAACATATACTACACCATTAGTGGATATTCCTATAATGGGTAATAAACTATCGTATGATTCACTTAATATAAAGTTTCTAGTGGACGAACAATTACATTCATGGAGTCAGCTATATAATTGGTTCCTTGCAATGGGATCACCGGTTAGTACATCCGATAGAATAGCTAACACAAACGCATTGAAGAACACAGTAAGCACTAATCTAACTAACTATTCAGATCTAGTTATTACTGTATTAAGTGCATTGAATAACCCAGTAGCACTAATAACATTTACTAATGCATTTCCGGTATCATTATCAAGCATTACATTAGATACTGAATTATCGGCAGATGATGTCATTACAGCAGAGGTATCATTCAAGTACCAAAGTTTTAGTATTAATACCTTATAAATAACACATTGGGCGTAGCCCATCGCGTAGCGAGTATTAGCACATGTGTTATACTTCCGCTTCGCGTATCAATAGCTACGCCATTGAAGTTCTAGTGTTGTATTAGAAATCAAGTTCTAGCACTTGTTCTAGTGGTAGAGCATTATAACAATAGATGTAATTCCTGTCAAGTATTTTGTAATTTTAATGAAAGTGAGGCACGTATATAATGAAAACACTAGATCAAGTCCTTGAGTTATGGTCAATCGATGCAGAAATGGATCGTACTCAGCCAGGTAATGAACTCATCAATATCCCAAAACTACACAACAAATACCTTTCCATACTGGTAAAGCACAAACTTGCCGCAAAGAAAGCACAGTCTTCTTACGCACAAATGAAGAATTTAAGAAGCTTGTGGCATCTAGGTAAGTTATCACAAGACGAATTGATACTGCATGGATGGGAACCATCACCACTAACTGTATTAAAGGCTGAGTTAGGTGGTTATTTGGATGCAGATAAGAACCTAATAAAGATACTAGAACGCAAAATGTTTCATGATGAATGTGTATACGCACTAGAATCTATTATGGGGGAAATAAAGAACCGTAATTGGGAGCTTAGATCATTCATAGATTGGACCAAGTTCACGAGCGGTGTTTGATAATGGCTGATATAATAATCTCAAAGAAGAATGAAGTATATGCAAAGGTGTCGTGCGAAAGAGCTATAGCACAGGAGCTATCTGATACACTTACATTCATGGTGCCAGGATATCAATTCATGCCATCATACAGGAATAAGATATTCGATGGTAAGATTCGTCTATTGAACACTCAGACTAATCTGTTGTATTTTGGTCTAATACCATACATAGTGGAATTTTGTGAATCACACGATTATACGTATGAATACGACCATACCAATGCTGATATGGAAGACGAATTCTCTGCAAAGATAGCACTAGAATTCTTTTCAGACTTGAATCTACACGCGCACGGTAAACCAATAACAGTTAATGAACATCAAGCGGTTGCGTTTGTACATTCTATGCAGAAGAAACGAGCACTATTACTATCACCCACTAGTAGTGGTAAGAGTCTAATAATATACCTTATATTCAGGCAGCTATTGCAGTATCAGGATCTTAAAGGACTTATCATAGTACCAACAGTAAATCTTGTGTCTCAGTTATTTTCTGATTTTGAAGACTATTCAAGTGGTAATGGGTTTGATGTAGATAGCAATGTACATAAAGTGTATCAAGGACAGGATAAGGATTCTAATAAGAAGCTTATCATATCTACATGGCAATCTGTGTATAAACAGGATAGCTCATACTTTGAACAATTTGATTATGTGATGTGTGATGAGGTCCATTTAGCTCAAGCAAACTCTATACGTGACACCATGGAAAAGCTACTAAACACAAAGTATCGAATAGGTTTGACCGGTACATTATCCGGCATGAAATGTTTTGATAAAGATACCCAAATAACTACACAAGAAGGCACCAAAAAAATATCTGAAGTGACTACGAATGACGTGGTTTTAACTTACAACGAAATTTCACAACAAACCGAGTATAAAAAAGTATTAAACACATTCAATAATGGAATATCTAATGAAATGATAAAGATATATACCGAAAAATCGTATATAATCGTGACACCAAAACATAAAATATACACCACTAATAGAGGATGGGTGTGTGCTGAAGATTTATGCTTATCTGATGAATTGGTCATATCATGATAATTATAAATAGTTATATGCCACGATGTTAGCGCATCCGCATATTCTAACACTTTAAAGGAGTATCAGCATGAGTATATATAATATACCAACCACACCAACACACCTATACATAAAATATCATGAGATTACCGGACTGTGTTATTTTGGTATGACAAAAAGACCAGATATTAACAAATATCTAGGGTCTGGAACATACTGGAAGAACCACATAAATAAACACGGTAAAATTTTCGTTAATACATTGTGGTCATATTTATTTTATGATGAAGATGAGATGTTATCATATGCCAAATGGTTTTCACTAGAAAACGACATAGTAAATTCTAATAGATGGGCAAATTTGATGTATGAGAGTGGCGTGTCAAATGGAGGAACACTTGGGATGGTGCATACTGATGAATCTAAGGAAAAAATTGGAAGATACTCCAGAGACACATCATATGATGATTTATACGGTACACACAAATCAAATGAACTAAAAGAAATAAGAAGAATTGCTAAGATAGGCAATGCTCTATCAGAATCAACCAGGGAAAAGATCAGCTCATCTAATTTGGGCCGCGTCCCTTGGAATAAAGGTAAACCTATGAGAGAATCAACTAAACAGAAACTTTCAGAAATGAAGAAAGGTATTCATGTTAGCAAGAATGATTACGTCATAATTGATCCGGCTGGTAATTGTTATGATATTATTGATATCGGCATAAGACATTGGTTCAGGATTAATCATAATTGTTGCTTACCGGCATCAATTAAAAACTCACTGAAAACTGGCATACCAGCAATTAAGGGTAAATGGAGAGGGTGGTCAGCACATGTCAAATAACACAACTAAAATATTGAAGATAGAAACACTTTATGATTATAATGATGTTGTATATGACATAGAGGTGGAAGACAATCATAATTACTATGCAAACACCATACTATCTCATAATTGCCATAAATTAGTGATCGAGGGATTATTTGGCACTGTTAAGAAAGTTATATCAACAAAGGAACTTATTGATAATAAACAAATTGCCGACCTTAACATTAAATGTCTTGTATTAAAACATCCTGAAGAAGCGTGTGCGTCGCTAAAGACCTGCACATATCAAGAGGAAATAGATTACTTAATATCAAATGAGACTCGTAATAAATTCATTAAGAATCTGTCAGTTAGCATGAAGAATAACACTCTTGTACTGTTCCAGCTGGTAGACAAACACGGTAAAGTACTGTATAATCTTATTAAGAACTCGAAGCAAATAGGCGACAGAAAAGTGTTCTTTGTTCATGGTGGAACTTCTACTGATGATAGAGAAGCTATTAGAAAGATCGTTGAATCTGAAACTAATGCAATTATTGTAGCGTCATTTGGTGTTTATTCTACAGGAGTTTCTATTAGAAATCTACATAATATCATATTTGCATCACCAAGCAAGAGTCGTGTTAGAAATTTACAAAGTATTGGTAGAGGATTAAGACAGTCTGATGGTAAAGAAGTTGCAACACTATATGATATTGCTGATGATATCAGGCACAAGAAACACATAAATTTCACGCTGAAACATTTTATGGATCGCACTAAAATCTATACAGAAGAGAAATTCGAATTTAAATTATACAAAATTAATCTTAGGTGAATGTTGTTTCTTTATAAATAAGTATAGGTCACGAGATTGGAGTCTCTACCTATTCTAACACTAAACGGAGTATCAGCATGAATATTTATACACCAACATATCTTTACGTCAAACAGCATTCAGTTACAGGACTAAAATACTTCGGTAAAACCACACAAGATCCCATTAAGTATGTAGGCTCAGGCAAGTATTGGTTGTCGCATATCAAGAAACATGGAAAAGAACATGTAGTAACTTTATGGCATCAATTGTTTGGTGATAAAGATTTGCTGACAGATTTTGCTTTATTATTTTCCGAGCACTGGGATATAGTTAAATCTGACGAGTGGGCAAACCTAATTACAGAAAATGGATTAGATGGTTTTCCAACAGGTACACCACGGACACAAGAAACTAAAGATAAAATATCAAAAACATTAACAGGTAGATCGCTTGGTGAGGAACAAAAATGTAGGATGTCACTATCTAGTGTAGGTAAAAAGAAAACACCGGAACATAGTGCTAATATTTCCGCAGGCAAGAAGGGTAGAAATATACCACCACTATCAATAGAACATCGTAATAAAATATCTATTGCTAATAAAGGAAAACAAAAACCAACACGAACATCTGAACATAGTAATAAAATATCTATTGCTAATAAAGGCAAAAAAAGAACTCTTGGTATGTGTTTATATTGTGGAAGAACCATGGCCATAAGTACCATAAAACGATACCATTTAGATAAATGTAAACTAAAACCGATTAATGATGAGGAAAATGATGATGGATGAGATTAAACTGTTAAGATTACATTGTGGTACAGATATTATATGCGACTACTTAAACATTGGTAATACCTGCTTTATTAAGAACCCAATGGTTGTGTTTATGGATTATGATAATGATGACTCTAATCTCATTATGAGACACTGGTCACCAATAGAAATCATAAGCACCAACGAAACTATACTAGATGTTAAGGACGTGTTATGTGTGTTTGATCCAACAGAAGAAGTTGTAGCGTTCTATCACAAGGTGATGGCAGAGGAAGATGACACAGAAAGTATTGATGAAATACTAGAGAAGAATACCAGAATTCATTAATGATACTTGGGCGTAGCCCATCGCGTAGCGAGTATTAATACTGTATTAGCACATGTGTTATACGTCCGCTTCGCGAATCAATAGCTACGCCATTGAAGTTCTAGTATTGTATTAAGTATTTGTGTTGGTACTTGTTCTAGTGGTAGAGCATTATACCAACACAAATATATCCTGTCAAGCGTTTTTAAAAATATCATGGAGTTATATGAAAATCAAGAAACCAAAGAAGAATTATGTTAATAATGTTGACTTTCTAGATGCATTATCTAAACATTCTATTGCATGTGATAATGCCACAATAAATGAGCAAGTACAACCAAAAATTCCAATGTATATTGCTGAATGCTTCATGAAGATTGCAGAAGGACTATCACATAAACCGAATTTCATGAATTATACGTATAGAGATGAGATGATCAGTGATGGTATAGAGAACTGTTTAATGTATTATAGAAACTTTAATCCACTTAAAACACAAAATCCATTCGCATATTTCACACAAATCATATACTATGCATTTCTTAGACGTATACACAAAGAAAAGAAGCACCAGTATATTAAGTATAAGTCAGCATCACAGTTCGGTATTTCCGATGAATATGATCTTATGGAGTTTGGTGATACCGGTGTTCAGTTCGAGATCTATGATAATTTATCAGCGTTTATAGAAACATTTGAGGATGTTATGGCCGCAAGAAAAGTTGTCGTGATTAAACAGAAAGGTTTGGAACAATTCATGTAATTGGAGTACATTATGAGAGTAGCAATTATAACGGATCAACATTTCGGTGCCAGGAACGATAGCATTACATTTCTAGATTTCTATGAACAGTTCTATGATGGAACTTTCTTTCCGTCACTAGTGGCTAACAATATCAATACACTATTAATACTTGGTGATACTTTCGATAGACGCAAGTATGTAAACTTCTTAACACTAAAGAGAACCAAGGAAATGTTCTTTGATAAGCTGCAATCATTGAACATTAAAGTACACATGCTGGCAGGTAACCACGATTGTTTTCATAAGAATAGTAACAACACCAATTCGGTTGACCTACTATTGAACGAGTATCCAAACGTGAGTGTGATAGATACCCCACAGACCATTGTTGTTGATGGCGTATCTATCTGTATGATCCCTTGGATATGTGCAGATAATTATCAAGAATGTCTGGACGAGATCAGTAATACCAAAGCACTAATATGTATGGGACACTTCGAGATAGCGGGATTCTCTATGTATAGAGGTATGGCTGCACATGATGGGTTAGAGCGATCAATGTTCAGAAAGTTCATGAACACATTCTCTGGACACTACCACCATAGATCTAGTGCTGATAGCATATACTACCTCGGCAATCCGTACCAATTAACGTGGTCTGATTATGAGGATGTTCGCGGGTTCCATTTGTACGATGTTCAGAATTTTGAACTAGAATTCGTACCAAACCCTAATGATATGTTCTTCAAGGTGGTATATGATGACTCTGTTCAGAATTCCGAACAAGTAGATTACTCGTATGTCACTGATAGATATGTTAAGGTGATTGTGTTGAACAAGAATGACCCATACCGATTCGACAAATTCATGGAACATTTGTATAGTGTCAACCCCACTGATGTTACTATCATAGAGGATGTAATTGACTTGACCGAGAACGGTAGTGATGATATAATTACTCAATCAGAAGACACATTAGCCATACTGAACAAGTTCGTTGATTCTGTACAGGAGGATAATATAGACAACTCTAGGTTGAAAGGTATCCTACATGAAATATATGTTGAAGCATTGAATAGTGAACGTGTATGATTATTTTTAAATTATTAAGGTACAAGAATATACTAAGCACTGGTAATGTGTTTACCGAAATAAAGCTCAATTCATCTAAGAACACATTGATAATTGGTTCTAATGGTGCTGGAAAAAGTACAATGTTAGATGCGTTGTGTTTTGTGTTATTTGGCAAGCCTTTCCGCAAGATCAATAAAGGTAATATCCTAAACAGTATCAATGCGTCTGATGGTGTAGTTGAGGTCGAGTTCATCATTGGTACAAAGGAATATAAGATCATACGTGGCATCAAGCCTAATGTGTTCGAGATATATTGTGCTGGGGTACTAATAAATCAGGATGCTAAAGCTAAGGACTATCAAGATTATCTTGAGAAAGTTATTCTGAAACTGAACTTCAAATCGTTCACTCAGGTAGTTATACTAGGTTCTGCATCGTTCGTCCCATTTATGCAACTTTCTGCGGCCGATAGACGAGCTATCATTGAAGATTTATTAGACATTCAGATATTCTCATCAATGAATTCTCTAGTTAAGGAGAAATTATCAAACATTAAAGATGACTCATCCAACAACAAATATGAGCTAAACATAACATCTGAAAAGATAAAATTGCAGAAGAAGAACATAGATGAACATAAAAAACACAATGATGAAGAAGTTGCTAGAAAACTGGAAGAAATTGAAACTTCTCAATTACAGAATGAACGTCTACTTGCTGATGGTGTATTAATACAGAAACATATCGAATTTCTACAGAAAAAAATAGATGATAAACTTTCTGTGGAAACAAAATCTAGAAAGATGATTCAAATGGAGGCTAAATTAGAATCCAGCATTAAGACGATCAACAAAGATATTGCTTTCTATCATCAAAACGATGACTGCCCTACATGTAGACAGGTGCTCGATGTAGACTTTAAGACTAACCAAGTCAACGAAAAGACAACTAAACGAGACCAAATACACAAAGGTGTTAGTGAGATATCTGCGGAAATTCAACGACTAAATGCTAGACTATCCGATATACAAGTTATCAATAGACAAATAACACAACATAATAATGAAATCGTTAGCAACAACTCAACGATATCCGCAATGAATCAGTACATCAATAAGATAAACAAAGAGATAGAGTTTCTGTCTTTTCGTAAAGATACTATTGAGAATGATAACGGTACGCTCATTACTATGATAGAATACCTACAAAAAGTTATGACCGAACAAGAACGTTTAGCCAACGAGAAACAATACTATGAATATGCATCTAATCTACTGAAAGATACGGGCATCAAAACTAGAATCGTGAAGCAATACTTGCCGGTAATGAATAAATTAATAAATAAGTATCTATCGGCAATGGATTTCTTCGTTAACTTCAACATAGATGAAAACTTTGATGAGACTATTAAATCTAGACATAGAGACGATTTCAAATATACAAACTTCTCGGAAGGTGAGAAGACAAAGATAGATTTAGCACTATTGCTAACATGGCGACAAGTTGCTAAGATGAAGAACTCAACCAATACTAATATATTGATAATGGATGAGATACTAGACTCTTCTATGGATGACGCATCTATAGATAATCTATTTAAAATATTCGAAGAATTTGATGACGACACAAACTTATTCGTGATTAGTCATCGCGGCGATCATTTATTTGATCGATTTAGGTCAGTAATAAAATTTGAAAAGAGTGGGAATTTCTCACGAATCGCTAAACTATAGGAGTATATTATGAGTGATGTAATAACGTTCAATACAGAAGAGCAGTCAAAACCTATCGCACAACCAAAACCACAAACGTTTAGTTTACGTTATGGAGGCCCTGTTGAACAAACACCAGAATTTGATTTCGGGATAAATGGTAAATACGCTAATGCATTTGCATCAACATTGGTAGAGACATGTAAAGCACATAATGGGTTATCACTATCTGGCCCACAATGCGGATTTCCTCATAGAGTATTTGTAATGGGTGTCGATGATGAATATGTCGCATTCTTCAATCCAAAGATTGTATCGATTTCGGCAACTACTATAAAATTACCTGAGAACTCATTAACCGTGCCGTTCCTTGAATTGAAAATCAAGAGACCAATATCAATAGAAGTAGAATACCAAGACTTTAATGGAGAGAAACACAACAAATTCTTTGGTGGACTATCTGCCAGAATTGTTCAGCAACAGGTAAATAACCTAGATGGTATAGCGTTCTATACCCTAGCCAAACCATTAGCACTAGAAATGGCAGTGAAGAAACAAAGGAAAACTATAAAACGTTGTGGGATCAAACTGTAACTTGATGTGTATTACCAAGTCTTTTCGAATAATCTGAAGACTTGGTATCCTTTACATCCTATAACTATTTATAATATAGCAAAACTTGACACCCTAAATTTATTAGGGTATAATATATTTTTAATATTGATAAAGGATAAATTATGGAAATCAGCATAAAGAAAGAAGAACTCCAAAAGAAGAGTCTGTTCGTCTGCACACCGATGTACGGTGGTATGAACCACGGATTGTATATGAAGTCTTGTTTAGATTTACAGGGGTTATGTATGCAATATGGTATTGAAATTAAATTTTCATTCCTATTCAATGAATCATTAATCACTCGTGCTAGAAACTATCTGGTCGATGAGTTTATCCATAGGTCAGATTGTACTCATCTATTGTTCTTGGATTCTGATATTCACTTCGATCCTAAAGATGTTATTACATTATTAGCACTTGATAAAGACGTGATTGGCGCACCATACCCAAAGAAAGCTATCAAATGGAAATCCGTTAAGACTGCACTAACAAAGAATCCTGATATTGATGCGGGTCAACTAGAAAATGTTGTTGGTGATTATGTGTTCAACCCAGTTAAAGGTACCGCACAGTTTTCTGTCACCGAACCGTTAGAAGTATTAGAGATTGGTACTGGGTTTATGTTGATCAATAGAACAGTGTTTCCTAAATTTGAAAAGGAATACCCAACACTAAGATACAAACCAGATCATGTTGGTCAAGCTAACTTTGATGGTACACGATATATTCACGCATTCTTTGACACCATTATCGATAAAGATTCTGAGCGTTATTTGAGCGAAGATTATATGTTCTGTCAGTTCTGGCGTAACATGGGTGGTGAAATTTGGTTATGTCCTTGGATGCGTACTAGCCATATCGGTACATATCATTTCAAAGGTGATATGCCAGCAGTAGCGAACTTTGTTGGAGAACTATAATATGACTGGTAATGGTGTCGCACATGATCCAAACGACACTAATGTTGTTGAAATGTACCCAAATTACTACAATCCTAGTAAAGAACCTGGTCCTACAGGTTCATTAACTGGATCATTTATGTTACCTAATATGGGTGCTGGTTGTGGTGGGATGGTAATCAAAGAAACACAAGATGTAGATGCTGTTAAAAGTTCACAAACAGCAACTACTGGTGGCCGTAAATTCGATGGTAATAAGTTGGAATATGGGTTAGTGCCACCAATTGGATTCAAAGCAGTAGTAGAGATCCTAACACTAGGTGCTCAGAAATATGATCGAGACAATTGGAAACACGTCCCCGATGGTAAGCGTAGATATTTCGATGCTGCGATGAGGCACTTGTGGGATTGGAAAAGTGGAGAAAGATTCGATGAAGAAACATCCAAGAACCATCTAGCACATGCTATTTGCAATTTAATGTTCTTATTAGAGAAAGATTTGTTGACAGAATAGAAATACGTGATACAATATATTTTTACATTATGGAGTTACACATGAAATTATCGAATCAAACATTAGCAATACTAAAGAACTTTAGCACCATCAACAAAGGAATCCAGTTCAAAGCTGGTAGTAAATTAGCAACAATCTCGGCAGGAAAGTCTGTATTAGCTAATGCTGTACTAACTGATGAATTCCCAACAGACTTCTGTGTATATGATCTAACACAATTCTTATCGGTATATTCTTTATTCAAAGAGTCCGTTGAACTAGAATTTGATGGTATCAATATTATCTTTAATTCTGGTAGATCAAAGATCAAATACCGAGTTACTGAACCAGAAATGATCTTATTACCACCTGAAAAGGAAATCGTATTACCGTCTGTTGATTGTTCATTCACATTGACAGCCGCTGATTATGATTGGATAATGAAGACATGTTCTGTATTATCATCACCACATATCGGCATTAAATCTGATGGTGAGAAGATTGAGATGATTACATTTGATGCTAACAATGATTCAGCACATACAAACTTCATTCAGGTTGCTGACGCATCTGGTGAATCATATACCGTAGTATTCAAGGTAGAGAATATCAAAATGATTCCTGGATCATATGATGTTAATATTTCATTCAAAGGTATTGGCCACTTCAAAAATACAACTGAAGAAGTTCAATATTGGATTGCATTCGAATCAAAGGAATCAAAGGTATAATTATGGCATCTATTAACACATTATTTGGTACATTCAACGATGAAGAACTTCAAGCACTAAAAGGTGCAATTGATGAAATGATCATTGTTATGGAGCGACAAGAAGCACAAAGATTAGCAATGAAAGATATTCTTGATGCTACATTTGATACATTGAAAATCCCAAAGAAGATTCTTCGTAAACTGGCAAAGGTTCAGTACAAACAATCATTCCAAGAAGAAGTGGCTGAACAAGGTGAATTCGAATCGTTATTCGAAGGTATCACCAATATGATCTAAATCCTTATCAAAACCCACTGACTAACCTTGGTGGGTTCAATATATTATGGAACCAATATGAATGAAATACTCTGGTGTGAAAAATTTAGACCGAAGACTGTTGATGAATGTGTTCTTCCTGATGATATAAAGGCAACATTTCAGGAATACGTGAACAACAAACAGATACCAAATCTGTTATTATCGGGTACTGCTGGTGTTGGTAAGACTACAATAGCCAAGGCATTATGTGAAGAAGTAGGGTGTGATTACATTGTGATCAACGGATCAGATGAATCTGGTATCGATACATTCCGCACAAAGATTAAGAACTATGCATCATCTGTGTCACTAATGGGTGGCAGAAAAGTCATTATTATTGATGAAGCGGATTATCTAAACGCTAACTCAACACAACCAGCACTTCGTGGTGCAATTGAAGAGTTCTCTTCGAATTGTTCGTTTATATTCACTTGTAATTACAAGAACCGTATCATAGAACCTATCCATTCTAGATGTGCTGTTATTGATTTCAAACTTAGTAACAAAGCAAAGATGGCAGCACAGTTCTTTAAACGTGTTGTGTATATACTTACATGTGAAGGTATCCCTTATAACAAAGAAGTTGTGGCTGCGGTAATACACAAACACTTTCCTGATAATCGTAGAATATTGAATGAACTACAACGATACGCTGCTTCTGGTAGTATAGATGCTGGTATACTAGCTAATATTGGTGAATTACAAGTCAATGAATTGATCGTAGCACTAAAGGGTAAAGATTTTGGTTCGTGCAGGAAATGGGTTACACATAACACAGATGAAGCAGCACTGATATTCAGATCTTTGTATGATAACTTGTACAATGTGTTAACACCGTCTTCTGTACCACAACTAGTTCTTATACTAGCAAAATACCAATATCAATCAGCATTCGTTAATGATCTGGAGATTAATATTACAGCATGTTTGACTGAAATAATGATAGATTGTGAGTTTCGGTAATGGACTTGTTCAAGGATATTGTACACTCAATATTAGTATCAAAGAAATGTGTTATTAATGATGCAATTGATCGTGAAGAATATATACCATTCATAGTAAATCGTGCATTAAGTTACCATATGGATTGTATATTATACGCTAATGAGATCAACAAGCATCATAGCATAGATAAAGATATGCAGTATCAATACCTATTAAACACAGTCAGACCACTAAAACGTAAGTTTCGACCTTGGCAGAAGAACGCACCGATAAATGATTTGGTGTGTGTTAAGAAGTATTTCGGGTACTCAACCAATAAAGCTAAACAGGCGTTGTTGATATTGACAGAAGATGACCTAGAAACTATAAGATCCAAAACTTCGGAGGGTGGTAGTTCTAATGAATTATAAATAGATATATAATTTATAATTCATGGAAAAGGAAAGTGTATGGACCCGACAGATATATTTTTAGGGTGTGGTGTTGAAGTGTTGTTGAATGAGAGTGATGATTTTCTAAAAATAAGAGAATCACTAACTAGGATAGGTTTTGCTTCTAGATTAGATAAAATCTTATATCAATCGTGTCACATACTACATAAACAAGGACGTTATTCAATAATACACTTCAAGGAACTATTCAAGCTAGATGGCAAACCTACAGACATATCTGAAAATGACTTGTCTCGTAGGAATGCGATAGCGAATCTTCTGAGTGAATGGGGACTGTTGAAACTGGTTAATACCGATGATACACTAAATCCATTACCAATACATGTTTCACAAATCAAGATCATTAAGCACAAAGACAGAGATGATTGGCAATTAGTACCAAAATACTCTATTGGCTCCCGACCCAAAAGCTATCACGATGAAATGTGATATAATATTATTATAAATACACTTACATGTCTAACGATGTGTTAGATTTCTAATATTTATTGTACAGGAGTAGTAAAGATATGAGTTATTGGGGATATCATTTAATGTTAGATGTGAAAGGTTGTGATCGCTCGAAGATCACTGACGCGGACTACATCAGCAAATTCACTAAAGATTTAGTTGAACTCATAGATATGACCGCTTATGGCGAACCACAAGTAGTACACTTTGGTCATGGCGATAATATCGCAGGATATTCTGTTCTACAGTTGATAGAAACATCAAATATTGCGGGACACTTTGTTGACTCGTCTGGTGATATGTATCTAGATGTGTTTAGTTGCAAAGCATATGATAAGGAGATCGTAATCAAAGCAATACAGGATTACTTCCAACCAGAAAACATTAACCATCAATATTTTGAACGACAAGCGTGAGGAACATACAACATATATAAACGTGAAATGAAAACAACTTTAATATTAATATAGGAAAATAAAATGGCCAAAAAGCAAGAAGTAATCGAAGAAGTAGCGGAAATCCAAGAAGCACCAGTTGATACAGAATTAACGTTCGTATTAACACTTTCTCAAGCAAATATCGTATTAGCCGCACTTGATGAGATCCCTCATAAACTGAGTCGAGGCATTATCGATTCATTACAACAACAAGCAATGCCTCAGTTACAACAACCACAATAATAAAACAACAAACTCAGCCACTACCACATAGTGGCTTTTTTGTGCCTAAAATTTGACATAATCAATGTGTTATGATACAATATCCACTTCATTCAAAACAGAGAGTATATTATGAACAACTGTCCTAACTGTGGCTCGACTAACTTTATCAAGAAGGGCACTGAAATCTCTAATGGTGTTCTAAGGCAAAGACACAAGTGTAAAGATTGTTCCGTGAATTTCTACGACCCACCATCACCAATTATCAGACAAAGTTTACCGGACCCAGTTATCGGGAATGGTTCCATTCAATTTGAAGATGTATATAGCCAATACGATGGTATTGTGGTTACTTCTTGCTTGAACAACACCGAAGTTTTTGGTGATTTCTTGTCAGGATTGGAAAAATATTGCGACCAAAAGAACTATAAATTGTTCATCATTGGTAACAGATATAGAAATCCAGCTATGGATGGTGATGATATGGAATGGCCACCAGAAGCAGTTCCACACATCCTAAATGAAAATATTAAGTATAAAGATAAGTTTAAGGTCATTGGTGATTGCAACATACAGGCCACTGCTACTAATCCTCTAACTGGTATTGATGGTATCTGTGAAGGTATGACTACTATTGTAGGACATCCCGTGGTACAAATGAAATCTATTGCGGTTAATTCGTGGCGAGATAGCATCATACTACATTCTACTGGCAGCATATCACTAAAGAATAACTATAGTGCAAGCAAAGCTGGTCATCGTGCACAATTTCATCATTGCTTTGGTGCTGTTGTTATTGATATCGATAAAAAAAGTGATATATTCTTCATTAGACAATTGTTAGCAGATAAAACTGGTGGGTTCCATGATCTAGATGAAAAGTGGGACGCTACTGGGTTTGTCAACTTCGAAGACATCGATGCTATCTATACTGGTGATGAACACGTACTATTTGCCGACAAAGAAGTTGTGGAAGCCACATATGGTGCTGGTGGTATAGTAGATAGATTAAAACCGAAATACATCATTCGTGGTGATATTATAGACAGCTATAGTATTTCACATCATCACATGAATGACTTCTTTACTAGGTGGAAGAAACATCAAGTGACACAGAACGGCTCATTGAGAGAAGAGCTGAAACTATCACTGGATCATGTATTTGATACCACACCTAAATTTGCGCTAACACTTATAGTTGGATCTAATCATGACGACCACATTGATAAATGGCTGAACATTAGTGATCCTAAATTTGACTATGTGAATGCTGAAATTTATCATCAGTTGATGTATTTGAAATTGGGTGATATCAGAAGTGGGTTAGGTAGATCAGCACTTGAAATATACCTAGAACAAGTATATAAAATTCAAGAGTTGAAGGATTACCAATCAAGAGATAAAGTTAGATTTATTGAAAATGGATTCGCTTTGCATGGTATCACATTATCAATGCATGGTGATGCTGGTCCTAATGGTTCTAGAGGCTCTGTGCAGAACTTGTCTAAAATTGGTGAAAAGTGTATCATTGGGCACTCACATACACCTAGTATTGTAGGCGGTGCGTGGTGTGTTGGTACTTCTTCATTGAAGAAAATGGACTACACAAAAGGTCCATCTAGTTGGTTACATACACATTGTATTATCCACAAGAACGGTAAACGCCAACTTATCACTATTATTGATGGTAAGTGGAGAATTGAACATAACATTGAGAGAAAAGTATGAAAGTAGTAGCATTAAAGTTAGTCACGGGCGAAGATATTCTTGGTGAGATAGTCATTAATGATTCTCAGGGTATGAGATTGAAAAACCCAGTTGGTATAGCCATCGTTAAAGGTAAAGATGGTGGTACTAATATTGGATTCTCACCATTCCCAATTCATTCAGAACCACAGACGGATCTGGAAATTGGGTTTGAATATTCACACATTGTATATTCATATCTACCAGCGGCAGACTTCATTAAGAACTACAATAATATTTTCGGTTCTGGATTGATTGTTCCCGAAAACAAGATTATCGTTTGACAGGATGCTGATATCGAAGTATGATGCAATTTTAATATAAACAGGAAATTTATGAGTAATTCTGAAACAGTGTCAAACGATTTCTATACAAATGTAAAAGCATGGGGCAATAGCATTCTTTATCGTGGTGTTAAAGATGGTAAACGTATCAAGATGAAGATTGAATATGAACCATCGCTATACATAGAATCTAAAAAGCCAACAGATTTTAAGAATCTGCATGGTAAATTTCTAGAACAGAAGAAATTCGATAGCATGAAAGATGCTAAAGATTATGTGAAGCAATTTGATGGTGTATCTAATGCATCACCAATATACGGCAATACTCGCTATGAGTACGCTTTTATTGCTGATCAACACAAAGGTATGATCGAATACGATAAAGAAAATGTTCTTATTGGTATAATCGATATCGAAGTAGGTGGCGGTCAATATGCCAACATACCAGACAAGAAGATTTTAGTTCGTAAAAAAACATAGATATAGAAGTTGGTTGTTATAAATATAGATATACAGGAGAAAACTATGAACTATTCTAAAATTTATAACAACTTAATCTCAACCCGTAAAAATTATGATCGTGTTAGGGGTGAACAGTATTATGAAAATCATCACATAATACCTAGGTGTATGTCTGGAAAGGATGATGATTTTAATTTAGTATTATTGACTCCAGAAGAACATTATCTGGCCCATTTGTTGTTGGTTAAAATTAACCCTAAAAACAAACAACTAATATATTCTGCTAAGATGATGACTATATGTGATGATGGTCAGAAAAGAAATAATAAATTATATGGTTGGATTAGACGAAAGTTTTCAGAAAATCATCCCTGTAGAGAACTTGATATTAAGATTAAAATATCCAAAGCTTTGAGTGTATATTACTCAACAGACGAATATAAAACTAAAAGTTTATTGATGAAATCAAACTATAGGGAACTAAGAACTTGTTTATGTGGTTGTGGTGAAACATTTTCATGTTATATTAAAGAAAAAAGGCAATATATAACCGCAGCACATTCACCCAAGAATCCTAACAAAACAAGCAATTCTATGGTTACATATATCGATACATTATCAATATCAGATAAAAAAATTCGACTTGATAATAGCCTAAGACGATGTGACCATGTACAACGAGGATTAGAAATATCTAAATCTAAAATAGGAAAGAAAACTAACCAACAAGAAATTATGGGTACTAGATATTCTAATATGTCAGATGATGAATTTGAGTTATTTCTGAACACAAAGAGTATTAAGATGCGTAACAGATTTATCAATTTGCGGAACAAATATATTAATGAAAAGTGAAAATATAGAGATAAAATTATCAGATATTGGTCAGTACAATAATGATAGTTATGAGGTTTGGGATGAAAGCAAACAAGACTGGATTGATATTAAGAATAGTTGTTATTTAGAGACCGGTGGTTTTCCTGATCCATATAAAGCAAACGAACCAATTACAGCTATAGCAATAACTTTTGTTAATGATGGTACATATGTGTTTGGTTGTGGTGATTATATTACCCAAGGCGAAGAAATCTATATCAAATGCCAAGATGAATATACATTATGTAAGAAGTTTCTTGAGGTTTGGATGATTAAATGTCCAGATATTCTTACTGGATGGAATACCAAATTCTTCGATATACCATACATCGTCAATAGATTCAATAAAATTCTAGGTGAACCATTAACCAGAAAACTATCTCCGTGGGGTAATGTACTCGAACGAGAAGTTAAAGGTATGCATGGTAAATCTCAGAATACTTATGAAATTATGGGTGTTGCATCATTAGATTATCTTGAATTGTATAAATGGTATGCGCCAGGTGGGAGATCTCAAGAATCGTATAGATTAGACAATATAGCCAATGTTGAACTTGGTGAAAGCAAATTATCATACGAAGAGTTTGAGAACTTACATCAGTTGTATACGTTAAACTTTCAAAAATATATTGAATATAACGTACAAGACGTTAAGCTGATTATGATGATGGAGGATAAGCTAAAGCTTTTAGAATTAGCACTTACTCTAGCATATGATACCAAGACTAACCTTGAAGATGTGTTTAAACAAACTTGTATGTGGGATTCCATGACGTACTCCTATCTATTAGAAAGGAACATCATTGTGCCACAAAGTGAACACAAAGAAAAGGAACAGTTTGATGGTGCATATGTAAAATCTCCACAGATTGGTAAACATGATTGGGTGGCGAGTTTCGATTTAAACTCACTGTATCCACATATTATGATTCAATACTGCATCTCACCTGAAAATCTCGTTGATCCTAATTATATTAACGCGAGAAAACATGAGTTGATAAATGAGTTAAGATTAAGAGGCACTATATAATCATGTGTGGATACTTATTTAGGAAGATCATGAAATACAATATAACAAAAGACAAACTTTATGAATTATTTATTATTAATAACATGAGAAGAAACGATGTTGCTGAATATTTTGGATGTTCTGATGCCAATATTAAAAAGCAACTACAAAAATTTAACATAAAAAAACCATTCGAGTTAGAATGTAAGAACAAGGAACGAAAGTCTTTAGTTATTTGTCTACAATGTGGTGAAGAATATGAAACACAGAGATTCCGTACTGAAAGTGAAAATTATGGATCAAAATACTGCGGAACTTCATGTTCCCAGCAAAGTAGATATCTTGGTGAAGACCACAAGCGCAGGATCAGAAATGAAATTTCTGCTAGATGGAGAGCTAGAATGAAAGAACAATCCCCTGAACTTACTGATGCAGAGAAACATGAATTACAAGAATATTATTTAAACTGTCCAAAAGGACACGAAGTAGACCATATCATCTCCATAGCCAAAGGTGGACTACATCACCCAAACAATGTACAGATTTTGACAATTACCGAAAATAGAAAGAAGTGGTGTAAATAATGTTTCGTGACGTACAAGGGTTATCCACTGAAGACCTACAAAAAGAACTTCGTGCTATTGAGTTATATCATACAGAAATTAGTGAGGTTGATATTGGTAGCTTACTAACCAAATCTATAGACACATCTTTTCTTGGTCCAATGCAATGCACACTCACCCCAAACGGACAATTATTTAGAACAGATTCTCAAGGTTTTTTGCCAAAGATGCTAGAGGATATGTATGTTCAACGTAGTACATACAAGAACATAATGTTAGCGGCTGAAAGTGAGTACCAAATAGAGACTGATTCAGATAAGAAAGCTGATTTGATCAAGAAGATTGCTAGATACAATAACCTACAACGTGCCAAGAAAGAATCATTAGTTTCTGCATATGGTGCTACAGGTTCTAGATTCTTCAGGTTTTATGATCTAAGATTAGCTTCATCAGTAACTTCTGCGGGGCAGTTATCAGTTCGTTGGATTGAGAAATCAATTAATACGTATATGAACTCCTTAATGAAAACGATTGATGTCGATTATGTTGTTTATATGGATACAGATTCTGTATATTTGAGACTAGCAGAACTTGTTACTAAAGTATATGGAGTTGAAGGTAAGGTTTCTATACCTGCTAATAAAGTCATTTCTTTTATGGATAGAGTATGTGAGGATAGAATACAACCACACATAGATAAATCCTATCAAGAACTAGCTGATTATGTTCATGCATATGCACAAAAGATGGTAATGAAGCGTGAAGCGTTGTGTGATAAAGGTATCTGGACAGCGAAGAAACGTTACATCCTAAACGTGTATAACAATGAAGGTGTACAATATGCAAAACCAAAGATCAAAATAACTGGACTAGAAATGGTGAAATCTTCAACACCATCAGCTATTCGTGAGAAAATGAAGAAGTCTATTGAAATTATGTTGAACGGGACAGAAACCGATATACATGAATTCATCGACACATTTAAGAGTGATTTCTTTGAGCTACCACCAGAAGAAATATCATTCCCACGAGGGGTTAATGGGCTGGACAAATACGCTAGTGACTTAACTATATACAAGTCACGCACACCAATTCATGTAAGAGGTGCATTATTATACAATCTATACCTTGCCGAACTTGGATTAGAAAAGAAGTATCCATATATCCAGGAAGGTGAAAAGCTAAAGTTCACATATCTTAAAATGCCAAACCCAATCAAGAATGATGTCATATCATTTCCTGGGCGGTTACCGACCGAATTTGGATTAGATAAGTATGTAGATTATGATATGCAGTATGAAAAGACGTTTGTCCTCCCAATTAAAGTTATATTGGATTGTATGGGGTGGCAAACAGAAAAGCTAAACACACTAGGAGATTTCTTTGATGCTGGTACTTTCGTAGAACCAATCAAACAGAAAGTTATTAGTGTTATAGATAAGACCGAAGCAAGTACACTAGATGATTTCTTTAACTGAAACAGGAACAAAATATGAGTTTATTGGATAGAATTAAAAAGAACAGCACAATTAAGGACTCCTCGATTTTGTCGAGTTCTAAGTTCTTTAACAAGAAGGATATGATCACAACACCAATCCCTGCACTGAATATTGCATTATCAGGCAGAATTGATGGTGGCTTGACTCCTGGACTAACATTGTTCTGCGGACCATCAAAGCATTTTAAATCATTGTTCTCATTGATCCTTGCTAAATCATATATGGACAAGTACCCAGATTCTGTTCTTGTGTTCTATGATTGTGAGTTCGGTACACCTGAATCATATTTCGATTCACTTGGTATTGATAAAGAACGTGTAGTACATACTCCAATTATGGATATGGAAGAGTTTAAATTTGACATCATGCACCAATTTCAAGAGATTAAACGTGGTGATAAAGTAATCTTTGTTGTTGATTCTCTTGGTAACATGTCTAGTAAGAAAGAAATGGAAGATGCTATTGCCGGTAAAAGTACTCAAGATATGAGTCGCGCAAAGCAAATGAAGTCAATCTTTAGAATGATTACACCATATTTGGTTAAGTATGATATCCCAATGATTGCAGTAAACCATATCTACATGACACAAGAACTATACAGTAAGCCAGTCGTGAGTGGTGGATGTTTAGTAGAAGGCACAAAAATCCAAATGTTTGATGGCTCATTGAAATCTATTGAAGATATTGTTCCTGGGTGTTTAGTTAAGACACAAGATGGGCCAAAAATTGTTACACATAGTTGGAACCCTGAAACTCTTTTAGAGGGGGAACCTGAATGTTATAAAATCACTTTTGAAGATGGTTATTCAGTCATTTGTTCTGATGAACATCCATTTCTTAAAAATGATAAATTTTTATATGCTAAAGAACTTTCTGTCGGCGATGATATAACTACGATTTAGCGAATTTTCAATTCTTATAAATAGTATCAGCAGAGTAATATACTCCTGTTCCAATCTACTTAAAAGGAAGAAAATGCATATAGTATATCTATTTAAATTTAAAAGAGAACAATTACCAAATTTATATATTGGATCAAAAAGTAATTGTTCAATTATAAATGGAAAAATACAGGATAAAAGAGGTAAAATATATGAAGGTTCTAGTGAGTCTGATTTGTATTTGTCTGCATTAGCGGAGTGTGATTATGAAGTTTTTGTATTGGGCGAGTTTGATGTGTATAATGACGCTTTAATGGCAGAAAAAGATAGTCATATTGCTAACGATGTTGTTGCGTCTCCTAATTATTTTAATAAAAGTGTTGCATCTATCAATTCCTATACAGATCCAGATTATGCAACATATAAAAATTTATTAACGGGTAAGATAGCTAGATTGCCTAGATTACATCCAGAGGTTTTAAACGGTAACTGGGTTGGTGTTACAAAGGGGACAATCTTATCGGAAGAAGAGAAAAAATTAAGGGGAAGATCAGGAGAAGAAAATAGTTTTTATGGGAAGAAACATACAGATGAATCTAAGATATTGCAGGGCATTGGAAATAAGGGTAGGATTAAAAGTCCAGAGGAAATATCCAATTGGATAGAAAAAGTTGCTAAACTTCCAATGACTGAAGAACATAAGTTAATTGTATCGATAGCAAATAAAGATAAAATAATGCTTAAGAATTTTGATACTGGAGAAGTATTAAAGGTTGATCGATTAGATTTAGATTTATATGATGTAAATATTTGGAAAAATCCTGCAACAATCCAAAAGAGAGCATCTTGTGAACATTGCGGAATAACTTCTACGGTTGGTAATATAGTTCGTTGGCATAACGATAATTGTAAAGAGAGAAAATATGAAAATAACTAGCATTGAAAAAGTGGGCAAAAAAAGAGTTTTTGATATTACAGTAGCAGATAATCACCAATATGTTTTAGAAAATGGAGTGATAACTCATAATACTGGTATCTATCTTTCTGCCGACAACATTTTCATCCTTGGTAGACAACAAGAGAAAGATGGTACTGAATTAACTGGATACAACTTCATCATTAACGTAGAAAAGTCTAGACATTCACGTGAAAAGTCTAAGATTCCTGTTACCGTTAAATTTGATGGTGGTCTTAGTAAATGGTCTGGTTTACTTGAAATGGCACTAGAATCTGGTCATGTGGTTAAACCATCTAATGGCTGGTACTCTAAGGTTGATGTTGAAACAGGTGAGATTTCCGAAAAGAAATACCGTGCAAAAGATACCGACACTAAAGATTTCTGGATGCCTCTTATTTCAAGCACTAGCTTCCAGCAATGGATCAAAGAAAACTATCAGGTATCTAATGGTGCAATTATCTCTGATGATGATATTGCTAGTGAACTAGAAGCTATTGAGGATGTGCTATGATGGAGGAAGGCATTGATTATTCATTCTTGATACCTGAATATGATCCTGAAATTGTACACATAAAACTATTGTCTGGTGGGTATCAAGGGGTAGTATTTAATTTCGGTAAAGTGGGTGTTGAAGAAGAAGATGGTAAAATGTATTTACAATTTACTCATGATATAGTAGAATATAATAAATTCGATGATCTAGACAGCATAGAGTTCAGAGATTTTATAGGAAATATTTTAATAGCTATCATGGCCAACAGCGCAGGACAGGAAATCGTAGATGAATCTAGAACTAGTAATACTGAAGAACTTAATACATAATGAAGAATATTTGCGAAAAGTATTACCATTTTTAAAACCTGAATATTTCGTTGGTAAGAAAGAAAGCGCGATATTCACCTCAATCATTGATTTTACTAATAAGTACAACACACCACCATCAATAGAAGCACTTAGGATTGCTGTAAATGATCTTAATCTATCACAAGATGGTTTCGTTGAACTGAACTTCTATATCAATGATCTTGAGGGTGGTGATTCTTCTAAGATAGATTGGTTGATTGATCAGACCGAAGAGTTTTGTAAAGATAAATCTATATACAATGCTCTAATGGATTCTGTCGCTATCTTTGATGGTTCAGATAAAGCAAGAGATACAGGAACAATTCCAAAGTTATTGACTGATGCACTAGCTGTATCATTTGATAACTCTGTTGGACATGATTATCTTGAAGATGCCGCATCAAGATATGAGTTCTACCATAGGAAAGAAAGCAAGATACCATTTGATCTGGAATATTTCAATAAGATCACGAAGGGAGGATTATCCACTAAAACTCTTAACGTGATTCTTGCTGGGACTGGTGTTGGTAAATCTTTGTTCATGTGTCATGTTGCAGCTGCTTGTATGGCACAGGGTAAGAATGTACTATACATCACAATGGAAATGGCGGAAGAACGAATTGCCGAACGTATCGATGCTAATTTGTTGAATGTTACTATGGATGAATTGATGTCGTTGAATGAAGAATCATACATCAAGAAAGTTGAAAGAGTCAGATCTAAAACTGTTGGTAAACTTATTATCAAAGAATATCCAACAGCATCAGCATCATCGGCACACTTTAGAACATTGTTGAATGAATTGAACCTGAAACGTAATTTTGAACCAGATATCATATTCATAGATTATCTGAACATATGTTGCAGTTCAAGATTAAAGGTTGGTTCTAACGTAAACTCATACACATATGTTAAAGCAATTGCCGAGGAATTGAGAGGATTAGCAGTTGAATATAATGTTCCGTTGGTAACAGCAACACAGACAACAAGAAGTGGCTTTGGATCATCAGATCCAGGTATGGAAGATGTCAGTGAGAGTTTTGGTCTGCCAGCTACTGCCGATATGATGTTTGCATTGATTTCATCTGAAGAACTTGAGCAAATGGATCAAATTATGGTAAAGCAGTTAAAGAATCGATATTCCGATTTAACACACCATAAGAGATTCACCATTGGTATTGATAGAGCTAAAATGAAACTGTATGATACAGAACAATCATCGCAAAATGATATCATAGATGCTGGTCAAACTAGTGCACCTAAAACACAGAAGAAAGACTTTGGGAATTTTAAAATATGACGGCTACGGTGATAATACCCACTACAGGTGTTCCTGAATTAAGAACTGCTATTACATCTGTTCTTAGTCAGAGCACAGATACACAATGTCTTGTTGTGTGTGATGGTGTACAATTTAAAGGCAAAACTAGTGCTATCGTTAGTGAATACCTTGGAAACAAAAATCTAAAAGTGTGTTATCTTAATGATAATGTTGGTGCTAATGGTTATTATGGTCATAGAATATATGCAGCATTCAGTCACTTGGTTAATACTGAATATGTATTGTTCTTAGATCAGGATAATTGGTTTGAAATTAATCATGTAAAATCTTGTATAGATACCATAGAAGAAAATAATCTAGATTGGACATATTCACTAAGAAGAATATTCGATAAAGATGGTACTTATATATGTGATGATAATTGTGAATCTCTCGGTAACTGGGATTCGTGTGCTGGATACAAACACATAGATACCAATTGCTACTGTATACGTACAAATGTTGCCGCTCATGTTGCCAGTGTATGGCACGGTGGGTGGGGACAAGATAGGGTATATCGTGATGTGCTAATGACAAACTACCCAAAGTACATAGGCACTGGTGTACATACAGTTGCATATAGATTAGCTGGAAATGATGGTTCTGTATCCAAAGAATTCTTTGATCAGGGCAACAACTTTATGAACGACAAATATAATGGAGAATTCCCGTGGCTAAACAAAGTTTAATTATTGGTGCCGCAACTGGTTACAACTACAACCAGTTAAAACCTTGGATTGAATCTATCAATGAATGTGGATTTGAAGGTGATAAAGTTCTTGTATTAGGACAAGCATCAGAAGAAACACGAACAAAGATACTAGAACAAGGATTCAAGATTGTAGAAATGATTCAGGTTGATGCACCAATTCATGTTGCTCGATTCTTGTCTATCTACGACTATCTGAAAGATACATGGCAAGACTACGAATATGTCATCACCACCGATGTCAAAGATGTATATTTCCAAACAAATCCTGTAGATTGGTTGAGTGGAGGTCTACCTCCTCATAGACTAGTTGCTGGTTCAGAATCTATTAGATACAAAGATGAATCTTGGGGTAATCAAAACCTACTAGAAACCTATGGTCCATATGTTCATGAATTATTCAAGGATAATATCATTTATAATGTTGGTACAATTGGTGGTGCGTCTGAATATGTTAAAGATTTGATGTTCAATATTTTCACCAATGCTATCAATAGACCGATCCCAATAGTAGACCAGGCTGTTTATAATGTATTGCTGCAAACTGAACCTTATAAATCTAGAACATTCTTTGCTGAACAATGGCAATCATGGGCATGTCAAGCAGGAACTACTGCTGACCCCAGCAAGATTGAAGGGTTTAGACCATTTCTTACAGAAGCAGAACCCCTCTTTGAAGATGGTGTGGTTAAAACATATTGGGGCGAACCTTTCTGTATTGTTCATCAATACGATAGAGTGCCTGAATGGAAGAAGTTCATAGAACAGAAATATAACCAACATAACGAAAACGATTACTTTACAATCAACACATAAGGAAACTATATGATATTTAACAACTCAGCAGAATCTAGCAACGGTTTATTAGAAGCAATCAAATCACTTGGTGATAACATCGTAGGATGTGAACTTGGTGTATGTGAAGGTACAAATTTGTGCCAAATGCTAGAACATTGTGATAACATTTCAACCATGTATGCAATTGATCCTTATCTAGCATATATGGATTGGTGTGGTGCTATTTCAGAGCAACGCATCAACGAATGTAAAGCTATTGCAATGAACAACCTTACTAAAATCACACAAGCAAGTAAAGTAACTTTCTTGGAAATGATTTCAAATGAAGCAGTCTCTAAAATTGCCGATGATGAATTAGACTTCGTGTTTATTGATGGTGACCATTCATACGAAAGAGCATCTGAAGATATGCTGAATTTTTATCCAAAAGTTAAGTCTGGTGGTATGTTCTCTGGTCATGATTACAGCCTAGTTGGTGTTAATAAAGCACTAGGCGAATTCCTTCAAGCAAACAGCTATGATGTGTCTGATCTTAAATTGGTATCTAATGATGCATGGTATCTTATCAAACGATGAGCGAACTATCATTCTACATACCAGGTTTCTTTGAGGATGCCTCTGTCGAATGTATAAAGAACATCCGGAAGTTTTATCCGGATAGTTCTATTATCATAAGTTCTGATGCTGGTCCTGATTATTACTCTGCCGCAAAAGAGTATGATTGTCAGTTCCAGTATTATACAGAGAATCTTGGATATCCAGAAATGCCACATGGATACAGGAAAGATAAAGCACTAAATTGGATGCAACGGTTCTATGTTGCTTGTCTACTAGCAAAAGGTACACATATCATGTGTGCAGAGGACGATGTCGCTATTATTGGTAAAATCACCATACCCGATGATTGTGAAATATTTGCACATAATACACCAACCAACTATGTGCCAGATTTTGTATTTGATTTGTGCAAACAGGTTTCTGGAATAGAACCACTAACTAGATACTATGGTGCTGGCGGCGGTACAATATATAAGATAGACACATTTGTTAATAACTATCTTCAGATCGTGGAAATCTTTGAACAGGTGTTTGATCAGATACAAGAACACTACCCCACATTCGGTTGGTATGATTGTTTCATGACTATAGTTTACTTTCTGTGCGGAAAACCATATACTGTTAATAATGGTATATACGAGATCAAACCACTGAACAAAAACTTTGATCTTAGTATAGTTGACGCTGATAAATATCCAATAGTGCATTTATACAAGAACTACTACCCGAAATAATATTATGAAGAAATATGCGTACTATCATGTATATCTAACCGATGAGACCGGCTGCTGGTATAATGTGTTCCTTGATCAAATACACGAAGTCATTAATCATGGATTATACGAGGAACTGGAAAAGATATATGTTGTTTGTATCGGTAAGGCAGAACAAGTCGATATGTTTAGTGGGATCTGTAATACATTCGATAAGATTGAAATAATCAAGAAGATTGTTACCGATGAGAACAAAGTAGAAAACTTGTCACTGCAACATGTGCAAACAGTAACGTATGACGGAGATTCTGAAGTTTTTGATGAAACAGAAACTATGTACGAACTCCAAGAACATGCTAAACGTGAAGACGCATATTTCTTGTATTTCCATTGCAAGGGTATTACCGCTCCTTGGAGAATGAGACAAGAAAAGATCTATCAACCATTCGTCAACTATTATCTGTGGAGAAAGTTCTTAGAATGGGGTTGTATAGAGAAGTGGGAAACTTGTATCGAGAAACTACAAGACCACTCATGTGCTGGGGTTAATCTGTGTATGTGGCCAATGCCACATTATTCAGGTACGTTTTGGTGGACCAAATCATCTTACATCAGAAAACTGCCTGATATAAAGACAAATGATTGGTGGGAAATGTTGATGAAATACACACCACTAAATACATGGGATTCTAATAGAAATAAACCAGAAATGTGGATAGGTACATCATACTACCACGATTTCTATAATATCATTAGCTGCCCAGTACAGCCACCACAAGGAACACCAATTCAATATAATTGGCCAAGATCACAGTATGAGAACACCCTGAAATGAATATATTTATAGTTACTTCGTGTATGAAACCATTATTCGGAGTTATTAATGCAGATGATAGATACAAGCAAACACTAGAAACATTTGATTCTATTGCACGAAAAGACCCAAAGGCATTAATAGTATTCTCTGACAGCTCTGCTTATCCATTAACTCTAATAGAACAGGAAGTCATTCGATCCAAAACACACATCATGCTGGATTTTAGTGATGATGAAAATTGCAGATACTTTAACCATCACGGACTAAAGAGTCATGGCGAAAATTACTTACTACTAAAGGCAATAGAACATCTAAACTCCATATACGAGTTCAAATCTATGGAAGGTCGGATGTTTAAGATTGGTGGGCGATGTAAACTACAAGATGAGTTTGATATAGCTGATCACGATATTCATGGTAAATACGTATTCAAGAAACGTGTAAACTCTTGGATGAGCGAGGATATCCAACAAGGATATGGATCACCCCATATATTAGAGACAAGATTATACTCGTGGTGCTTATCTTTAGTAGAAGATTATAGCAAGGTAATAATCAAGAACTTCGGTAAATTTGAACTTGGATTAGATACAGAACATTCACATATGCTGAATATCGATCCAACCAAACTAATAGAGCACGATATGCTTCACTGCGAAATGATCATGGCATTAAATGGCCAGATCATGCTGGATTAGTTGATAATTATAATATTATAAATACTACTATGTTGAATAGATAATCATAAAAATAATGAAAAATTTCAAAGAATTATTAAACACTATCTCAGAAGACTTCGGCGATATAGGCAAATCTAAAGCTATATTTGTTGTTGGTGTACCTGGCTCTGGTAAAGACGTGGTGATACGCGGTATCATGAAAGACATTTCTATTTTAGAAATGAACCACCACCAGGCATACTCTGTGATTTGCCAAGGCACATTAACAGATAAATCACCACTACTGATAACTGCACCAGCCACAGATATAGATACAATTTCACAGATAAACGAAGACCTTACTAAGATTGGATATGCTACAAATATGGTGTTTGTTAATACTACAAATACTATAAGTATTGATAGGAACTCTAAGTTGAACAAAACCCTATCTGAAGAGATTAGGTATAGCAGATGGTGTAGCGCACAAGAAAACCTTGGCGTGTATACCGACATGTTTGAGGATATCATTGTAGTAGACAACATAGACACATTAACAAAATTCAACGAGTCAATTGATCGTGTGTGTACTAAAACGAAAATATTTCTAGAGTGCACATGTAAACCAACTAATACTAAACAGGACATATCAAAATTTACTAATGGAGCGGCGGGGCGAGATAAGAAACATAGCAATCTATTGTCTGATAATAATTGTCCAACATGCCAGTTGGTACGCATATCAGGTAAACCCGATAATGTTAAATATGGTGATGTTGCCCAAAATACCGGATATTCTAATAGAGCCTACCACGAGCAAGCGCAGCCCTCGCTTAAGATTAGTCCAGAAAAGAAAATTCCGAATTTTCAAAAAGATAAAGACTCTAAAGTAAAACCTAAATATAATACACAAGGTGGTAAATTCAGGCCTGTCGATGGTATCGGTGACACATGGAGCGACCGACCAAATCAAGGTTCTGGTGCATTTGGAAACGCTCAAGTAGAACAGAAACAATTCATGAAATTTCGCAAAGAAATACTAGAAGGATTAGCTTCTGGTGATACTGGTTATGAATTAGGTACTGTTAACAGTACAGACCAAGAGAAAATGCGAACCCCATTAGAAAATGAATTAAGCAAATCACCCCCAAGAATCAAAAAGAAGAAGGTAGGATAGAATGTTCACAAAAGACAAAATCTCACAATCAATGATAGACGCAGTAAATAGTGTATTAGAAAAGGTTGACACTGAAAAGCACGAAGTTGCAATGCTGTCCGAAGAATTAAACGAGAGTGAGCGTGGCCAGAAATTAAAGGATGTTGTTTCTAGTCTAGATAGAATGATGAAAAATGCCGAAGTTAATACCCAGCAACACATCATTAAACTACACAAAACGACTAAAGTAATAAGACCAAAGGCTGATAAGAAATACATGGATGGACTAGATGGTGTTCGTAGAGAATTACCACCAGGTATCGGTGATAATGAACACTTCAGCGCAAAAGTACAGTATACTCCAGAGAATACCGCTATATCTGAAGTACTAGACAAACCATCAGCAGTTAAATCATATCTAGATAAAAGCGCAGAAAAGAGAAAATCATTAGCAGCCACTGGTAAGTTAGGTGATGATAGCCACAGAAAGATCAGCAAAAGTTTTGCCGGTACACATAAAGTGTTGAGTCGTGAAGAAACTTCATTCTCTAGCAAAATACTAGAAGCAATGAAACCAATATCAACACCAGACTTCTCTGATGTCGATGAAGAAACTATGACACCAGCACAAACAAAGAAGAAAGAAGAAATCGTATTATCAATGAAGTCTAAGGAAAAGGATTTCAAGAAGAAGTATGGCAAGAACTGGCAAAATGTTATGTATGCTACTGCCACTAAAATGGCAATGACTGAATCAGCTGACGACATGGATGTGCATAATAAACGCGCTTTTAAAAATGCAGAAATGAAAGGTGAATTAGACGAAGCAAGAACTCCTGTCGATGACAACGTACCTTTCGTCACTAACGAAGCATCGAAATCAATTAGAAACATCAAAAAGATAGCAGCCAAGCACATTAGAAATCTAAAGGACAAACAATAGTGATGAAGAAAATTAAAACGTTCCTAAAAGATATTAAATCCTCAGCTACAGGACCAGCTAGAAATGATCCTTATGATTCTTCTGGACAAAAGTACGAAGAATTTTATCCACTAGACGAAACATGGCAAAAAGATCCAGCACTAGGAAAGTTCCTAAAATCTAAAGGATTAGATCCAAGATATGTTACTAGAGCAAAAATGATTAGTCATGCTAAAACTGGTGACTTCGAGAAATGGAAACAAGATCATTATGATAAAGCTAGACTTACACATGGACTAGAACAGTATTCACCTGGTAGAGCATCAAGCATAATTAAAGAGATATATAAACAACTTAGACTAGAAGATTCTGAAGAAAAACCAAAATCTAGTAACAAACCAAAATTCGAGAAAACTGACCCTAAAGATTCAACAGGCGATAATAAACCCGATGCATTAGCAGTACTCACTTTGGGCACCCCAATGACAGGACCCAAAAATCCTGACGGCACCACCAAGGACAAGGGTATAGTAGAGATCGATCCTTCACCCAGAGGTCGTAGTGAAAAGAAGGGCGAAGACAAAGAAAAGAAAACTGAAGATAAGAAATCAACTAAATAGTTGTATAATTTAAAAATTAGGAGTAATAAGATGCCAGCTTGGGGTAACACAGACACAGCAATCAATAAACCAAAATTTCCTTTAGAAAGACAAATTAGGGAATCAGTTAGTTTATCAGTAACATCAGCGGCAAATACTACTGATGCAATCTCAAATGTATTAACTTTCGCGTCAGGATCTTCTGATGTTGCTAATGTAGGAATCCTAGCTGGTTGGTCGGTTTTCGGTGCAAACATCGTAAATGGAACAGGTACTCCAGGAATGTTCACCGCTAATACAACTGTACTAAGCGTGACTGGTACTACAGTAACACTAAGTCAAAATGTCGCTTCAAATGTTGCCATCAGCGCAAGTATTGAATTTGACAAACCTATTGTACAATCATCTAGTGCACAATCTACATATAACCAAGACACTATTCTTGTTACCACTACACGAACATCTAATGCTAATACATCATTAACTGCTAGTATTGGTGATACTAGTGCAGGATGGGTTCATATTCAGAAGAAGACCAACAACGATGGTACTGTTCGGTATTTGAAAGAAACCTTAGTTGCATTAACAAACGCATCTGCTGCTAATGTGAACTCTGGTAATACTAGCACTGGTCAGATCTATACTGGTCTATAATTAGTCTGATGTTTTCTATATTATGTGACGACAACTTTCAGATATATGCATTGAAGTGCTATTCGGCACCTAGATGCATAATGTCCGAATTCGAATCTGATATCAGACGTACCAAATATATCAAGAGATTATTCAGAAGATACAATACAATAAGTGATTTGAAAGAAAGACTTATACTGAACCATATAATTTTATTGAGTAATGTATTTGGACCTGAGCCGACAACAAGAATATTGTTCTTTAAAGTCGATGAAGAAGATTATGGGTTACTCAAAACGTTTTTAATATATTTGAACATGATGCCCGATAGAATAATTGGTATCAATGGTATAGACATACATTCATCCGACATCCTAATGGATATGGGTGTAGCTGATAGGTTAAGGAAGCTATGAAAAAGTTTAAAGATTTCATTCTAGAAATGGGTGCTGCTGCTGGTGGTGGTAATACTGCTGGTGGTGGTCAAGTTGCCGGAATCGGTGTTGGTGCACAAGGTGAACCAGGTGTCGATAGAAAGAAAAAACGCAATCCTGTTGTGATTGGGATGACCTCCAGAAAATGATTCTATCCGATGTAGTTGAACGCATTGAAACAAAATTTCAATTAAAGTGTAAAACTATGTCAGAAGATGGATTAATACGTATTAGGATAGTTGGGATAGACAATTGCAGTCTATCTAACTGGATATTATCCGAATTCGATAAAGTCCACGTAATTGTTAAAGAACACAAATGCTATAAATTTTCCGATGAGGGCTGGGTAACAATATGTTTATTTTAGAATTTCTGCCACAATGGATATTTTATGTCATAACCTTACTCGGTATGGTTGGTCTATTCATAGCATTCGCGTTCGGTATACTAATACCGATAACATATAGATTAGCATTAAAATATCTATCTGTTGCACTATTCACATTTGGTGTGTTTATGGTCGGTGCTATTACCAACGAAGCAGCATGGCAAATAAAAGTACTTCAGATGCAATCAGAAATAGCAAAGCAAGAACTTGCCGCCGCTGAAATAACTACACAAGTGGTTACTAAATATGTTGATAGAGTTCAAATAGTCAAAGGAAAAACTAATGTTATTATTAAGAAAGTACCTGAATACATCAATAAAGCTTCTGATGCTAAGTGTGTTATCAATAACGGTTTTGTCGAGCTGCTCAACTCTGCCGCAAAAAATGAAGTTCCCGAATCCACCGGAATTGCTAATGACACCCCCACCGACATTAAACTCTCTGGTGTTGCCGAAAACGTCAGCAGAAACTACGGCACATATTACGAAGTAGTTGAACAACTAAAGGCCCTGCAAGATTGGGTTAGGCAACAGAAGGAGCTAGACAATGCAAAGTGACATTAACGTTGAAGTTGCGGTATTACGTACAGTAGTATACAAAATAGATAACACTGTTGCAGAAATAGCAAAAGCATCATCAGAAGTAACTAGATTATTAGCAGTACATGATTCAAGAATAAATCATCTCGAAGATGGTAATAAAGAGACATTAACTGATGTAAGGGACCTATATAGTAAAATGGCAGATAATACACGAGAAATAGTCGCCAAGATAGAAGACATGGAGACTCGAATAGAAGAAAAGATCAAGGAACATGCAGATATATCATCAACACAGAGCAGAGCTATTTCTGATAGATTGTCAGCATTAGAAAACTGGCGATGGTTGTTAATTGGTGGTGCGGCAGGGTTCGTGTTCTTACTAAACCATTTGGGTATATTTAAATAACTTGACATAACTACGTTGCATGGGTATAATGGAAATATACAACTCAAGGACAACTGATTATGAGCATTTACATCGATAGAACATTCCTTCTTCGAATTTCAGCAAAACTATCTAGATTCACCAAAAAGAAAGACGATCTGTACCAATTCAGGTGCCCTATGTGTGGAGACTCTGCAAGAGACAAAACCAAGGCACGTGGATTCGTGTACAAGAAAGATAATGACTATTTCTATATGTGCCATAACTGCGGTATTAGTACAAACTTCTATAACCTGCTGAAACAAGTAGACCCATCGTTATTGAAAGAGTATTCACTAGAAAGATACAAAGACAAGGGCGCATATAATGTACCAGTGAAACCAATCAAGGTTGTTCAGCACAAAGTTAAAAAGGCAATACCTCTACCCAAGATACACAGATTACCAGACGACCACTTTGCTAAGGCATATGTGATAAAGCGGAAGATCCCCGAAGCTGAATGGTCTGAGCTATACTATTGCGAAGACTTCAACAAATTTGTTAATGTTGATATGGGTATCGAAAAGAAGTTAGGTGAGAATGATACCAGGCTAGTAATACCGTTCTATGATGCAGATGATAATCTAATAGGGTTTCAAGGAAGAACACTAAACGATTCTAAGCTACGATATATAACAATAAAGATAGATGAAAACTCACCAAAGGTATTTGGTCTTAATAGAATCAATGAAGAAGATCCTATACTGGTAGTGGAAGGTCCTATTGATTCTCTGTTCCTGAAGAACTGTATCGCTATATCGAGTTCTAACTTACAATTTGCTGCCGAGCTGTACGACAAAACTCAGGTGGTGTTGGTATTCGATAACGAACCAAGAAACAAAGAAATATTGAAATTGATGGAAAGTGCCATAGATAACCATTTTGCTATATGTATCTGGCCAGAAATGATAGAAGAAAAGGATATCAACGATATGATCCTAGCAGGATTTGATGCAGAAGATATTCAAGATATAATAGAAAAGAATACATTTGTTAATCTTCGTGCTAAAATGGCTTGGATTAACTGGAAGAAGATAGAAATTTAATAATTGGAGAAGTGAATGTTTAGTAGAAATGATGTTTTAAAATTTATGAGAGCGTGTGGTCAGACTGAAGTTGGTTATGGTGATCAAGCAGATTTGTATATGAAACTTATTGCCGAAGAGTATGATGAGTTGAAATTAGCAGTTTCTACACGAAATATTGTTGAAATCGCTGATGCTTGTGCTGATCTTAAATGGGTTGTTGAAGGATTAGAACACACCATGCAATTACCACAACAACAAATCTGGGACGAAGTTGCGAGAAGTAATCTGGCGAAAATTTCTGATGATGGCACCGTATTAAGACGTGAAGATGGTAAAATACTAAAACCTCATGATTGGACAACACCAGATATCAAAACAATACTGGTAGATCACCCAGATTTCAAGTAACTACATACTACACCACACGAATTTACTGATAGGATTATAATATGGCAATAAGGATTTTGACCCCGAAATCGGAATACATCACCGATTATCCGGTAGCAATAGAATTTGCTAAACAGCAAGCTGAAATTTTCTGGCTACCCGATGAAATTGAAGTTGAGAAAGATCTTCATGATCTGAAGACCAATTGCACAGAAGCAGAATACCACGGTGTTATTTCAACACTAAAACTGTTCACTCTATACGAACTGAATGTAGGTAATGATTATTGGCAAAACTATGTGTCCGTGGTTTTCCCTAGACCAGACATACAACGAATGGCAGCAACATTCTCTTACGTAGAAATTGGTGTCCATGCACCATTCTATAACAAAATCAATGAAGTGCTGGGTCTTGATAACGAAGAATTCTACAACTCATATAAAGAGGACGAAGTTCTTTCTAATCGCATGGCATGGATCGGTAAACGCACAGAAAAACGCGATACTGTATACGATATACTAAAATCTGTCGGTATATTCTCGATGATCGAAGGTGCTATACTTTATTCTAGTTTTGCATTCTTGAAACACTTTAATAGTGCTGGAAAGAATAAACTCATAAATGTTAATGCTGGTATCAATTTTAGTGCTATCGAAGAAACTATACACAGTCAAGCTGGTGCGTGGTTGTTCAGAACGCTGCTCGAAGAAGCGGAGGCTGATGGTCAATTACCAACAGCACAACGTAACTTGTTAGTCCACGAACTAGAAGATACCGCCAGAGTTATCCTAGAACATGAATCGATCATTATCGACAAAATCTTCGAAAAGGGTCACATCAAAGGTATTACCGAAAACCAATTGAAACACTTTGTTGAATCAAGACTTGATATATGTCTAGAAAATCTAGGATTCGCAGGAATATTCAAACCAACGTATAATCCTATAGCAAAGTGGTTCTACAAAGATATAGAGAGTAGTACACTTCATGATTTTTTCAGTTCTACTGGAAATGACTATAATAGAAATTGGGTAGAGGCTAAATTCAAATGGTAAAAGACGTAAGTATATACGATGAACTCGGTGAAGAACGAAAACGTCTTCAAGAACAAGGTAGGTTGCCCAATTGGGTGACTACGGTTGCGTGGCAGATGCTGAAGGAGAACTACCTTTCTACGAAATATCCCGACCTAGAATCGGTGTATACACGAGTGGCTAAACATGCAGCATCATACACAACAACACCAGCAGAATGGCAAGAAAAGTTCTATAACCTATTATGGAATGGTCATCTAGCAGCATCAACGCCCGTGTTGTCCAATATGGGCACCGGTGTCGGTTGTCCAGTGAGTTGTTCTGGAAATTATGTAGGCGATTCTGTATATGCGTTCTATGACGCACAAAAAGAAAATGCTATCCTGTCTAAAAACGGTTTTGGTACATCTAGCTATCTTGGTGGTATTAGGCCAAGAGGATCTAAGATTACAGGACTAAAAGGTTCGGCATCTGGTGTTCTTCCTGTATTTAAGGACTTTGTGCAGATGTCAAGAGATATTAGCCAGGGTTCTCAACGCAGAGGTGCATGGGCAGGATACATTGAAATTGATCATGGCGACTTCTTTGAACTAGTGAATTTTATCACAAAGAATCCCGATGATGCTAATATTGGATGGATTGTGACTAATAAGTTCATTGATAGATTAGATGCTGGTGATAAAGATGCTATTGATCGGTACCAAAAAGCACTAAAATTGAAGATGATCACAGGAAAGGGGTATTTTGAATTTATTGATAAAGTGAACTCACAAAACCCAAAGATGTATAAAGATAAAAATCTAACGGTAAAAGCTTCAAACTTGTGCTCTGAGGTTCAGCTATTTTCAGACGAAGATCACTCGTTTTCTTGTGTATTATCTTCTATGAATGCTTCTCTATACGATGAATGGAAAGACACCGATGCAGTATTCAATGCAACTGTGTTTCTTGATTGTGTTAACCAAGACCTGATCGAAATAGGTAAGCGAACACAAGGAATGGAAAAGGTAGTAAGGTTCGCCGAAAAGAGTAGAGCACTTGGTTTGGGTATGCTGGGTTTCCATACTTACCTACAAGAACACTCCATTCCATTTGAATCAATGGATGCATATTACAAGAATACAGAAATATTCAAGCACCTGCATGATGAGACTCTACGAGCATCACAATGGATGGCTACTGAATTTGGTGAACCTTTTTGGTGTAAAGGGTATGGGGTTAGAAACACCCATAGAATCGCTATAGCACCAAATCTATCATCGGCACTGATATGTGGCTCCGTATCGCAGGGCATTGAGCCAATCTACAAGAATGCGTATGTGCAAAATACTGCCGCAGGTAAAATGGATAGAGTTAACCCGACATTGCTAAATCTTATGAAAGATCGTGATGTATACTCCGATGAGACCGTGAAAGATATTATATCACATAACGGATCGGTTCAACACGTTGAATGGCTAACTGATGACGAGAAATCGGTATTCAAGACAGCATTTGAAATTGACCAGAAACAAATAATTAGATTAGCGTCTGCTAGACAGAGATATATAGATCAGGGGCAATCGATCAATCTGTTCTTCTCGGCGGACGAAGACGAAGAATATATTAGCGAAGTGCACAAAATGGCGTTCAAGGACCCGTATATCAAAGGTTTATACTATATTCGTTCAGAATCGGGTGTGAATGTTAGTAAAGGAGAATGTATCGCATGTCACGGATAAACAACATAACATATGCACATGACAAAGAAAAACATAAAAGAGGAGTGCTCTAATTGCGATTCATATTTCAGTATAACATATCAAGCAGAAATGGTTTCTAAAGACATCCCAGTACACTGCCCGTTCTGTGGTGAGTTAATAGAAGAGTATGACGAAGAGTTTGTAGAGGAAGAATTGGAAATTGAAGAAGATTGGGACTGAATATAGCTTAGTGAACGGAATAAGTTTAGATGATGTCATTAAACTTATTCCTAATTTCGACTTATTAACAATAGAATTCATGCAATATGTAAATAACTACTGGCTATGTGATGTAGATTTAAGTAAAAACATATGGAACACAAAAATATTCAACTCATGTGATAGATTTTTATGTAAGTTCGATTATCCATGTGTGTTTACAAACAATGGTAGGTTTTTTGCTAGTCATATAGATTGGAACATTGGTATAGTGAATTCTATTGTTATTGGTGGTATTACGGAAAACAAATATTGCTCAATAATCAAGATGTATAGAACCGATATCGACAAACAAACAATAATGGACAAAATAAAAGAATATGAAAACTTATAAACAATTTATTTGGGAAATGTCTCAGGACATCGGATCTCCGTATTCGATTGTTAATTCTGACATCAATACCAGAAAACACAACTATAAGCTAACTCATAACGACCCAGAACACACATATCAAGTTGATGTTCCTGGAGTAAAAATACATACCAAAACTCATGGTACTAATATACACATTTCGACTAATGATCATGTTGAAAAACAGCTCGTTCATAGAGCAGTAATAAAGCACCATAATGCACACGAAAACTCCTTGCCATTTGAGCACAATACTCAATCTGAAGTTGATAGAGTTAAAGGCGGAAAGTTGCCTCGTGGACACGCTAAAGCTGTAATATATCATCATATGGAGCATAGTGGACTGCCTCTAGTAACATCTAAAGAGCAATTCACAACTGGTCATGATATGTGGAGGGATTTAACACATAAAGCATTGGATGATGGTCACCATGTATATCATTTCGATGGTAAACGGCTGCATAAAACTAACAATGACAACATACACAAACATTTAAAAAACTCATTCGGTAAAGACGAAAAATTTAAAAATCGACATATGATCATATCTAAAAAACCATTGGATATTTGATGTGGTTATACAACGGTGATGCTGTCGAAGTACTTCCTGATTGTGTCGGGTTTGTGTATCTTATAACAAATCTGACTAACAACCGGAAGTATATCGGTAAGAAGCTATCACACTTCACAAAAACATCTATTAAAACAGTAACACTAAAATCTGGTGCGAAAAAGAAGAAAAAGATAAAGAAACAAGTGGAATCCGATTGGAAAACATATTGGTCATCATCTTTAGAATTACAGAATGACGTTAAGACACACGGGGAAGAAAACTTTACTCGCGAAATATTATTCTACTGCACATCGAAAGCGGAGTGTACGTATAGAGAGGCCAGCGAACAGTTCCTATTAAAAGTCCTCGAAAGTGACGAATTTTATAACGGACAAATTAGCTGCCGAATCCACAAATCACACATAAAGAATAAACTCTAACTATTAGTGCCAAGAATGCCCTCATAAATCAGGCACATATAACTTCCTATTTGAGATTCACTATTTATTATCGAATATTCTTCTTTTAATGATTGATAAGATTTACTATTTAAACGATTGGAATTCTTTCTACCCATTAATATGAACGCTGTTGACATAGTAGTTTTTGGAAATGCCTTCCATAGCAACCAATGGGCTATAAAGTGCTCTCTTGCTGTTAGTACAACAGAATTCCATAGATTCCTTCTGAGATTATCATATTCAGGAAATAGATCCATTGCTTTTGGGCAAATATGATGTTTTTCTGTGTATCCAGTTTTATTATTGTCTCGACTATTAATGAAATTTATGTATCTAATTAGATAATGTGTGTTGTGTGGCTTACTCGATAATATCGTATATATATTCATGCTGATGCTCCTTGAAAGTGTTAGAATAGGCGGATACTCTAATATCGTGGCCTATAACTATTTATAACACATAGAATATGTGTAAATTTGTTGACAAATACCAACATATGAGTTATAATATTAATTCATGTGAAACTATAGGAGCAGTATGAGTCTACTCGACAACATCAGAAAATTGGCAGAAACCCCATACGATGGGTTTATCTTTTCACCGCACGAAGAACTGGATGAACATACACACATAGAAACATTCACATACAAAGATCCAGGCGAAAGCGTTGGAGGTTCTAAACTTGGTAAGAACTATGAGATAGTGTTCATAGAACCAAACGAAGACGGTGTTATGGTGATCGAAGACTGTTTCGATGCTATATTAGCGGACCCCGTAGTATACCTAGAGCACCTAATAAAGTGTGGGTTCTATGGTATCATCGGAAGGAAAACCACAACATCAGACATATTTTTTGATTCTATTTTTGAGTAAGGTATATTATGTTATTAATTGATCTAAACCAGATACTAATATCGGGTATCATGCCACAAATATCACCGAAGAATCTGAGCAAACCCACCGAAAATGATATTCGGTATATGATACTTAATATGATACGTGGACATGTGAAAACATTCAAAGAGTATGGTGAAGTGGTCATTTGCTGTGATAACAGAACGTATTGGCGCAAGTCCGAGTTCCCATACTACAAAGCGTGTCGAGCAAAATCTCGTGCTAAATCAGACCTTGATTGGAAACTTGTGTTTGAAATGATGACCAAGTTCAGACAAGAACTTAAAGACTATTTCCCATACAAGGTGATCGATGTGGATATGGCCGAAGCAGATGATATCATCGGGACTTTGGTACCAAGACACGCACCAACACAAAAGATACTAATACTATCCGGTGATGAAGACTTTCTGCAATTGCATAGCCACAAAAACGTTAAGCAATACTCACCAATGCAAAAGAAGTTCCTGAAATCAGAAAACCCTACTCTAGAACTTAAAGAGAAGATTATTCGCGGCGATCGTGGCGATGGTGTACCAAATGTGCTATCGCCAAGTGATACGTTCGTTATGGATATTAAACAGAAATCAGTGACAAAAGGCATCCTTGAGAAACTTCTGTACGAAAACCATACAGAATGGGAAGATGAAACACAAAAGAATAACTTTATACGAAACCAACAGATGATAGACCTGTCTTTTATACCAACACATATTAAACAGAATATCATCAAATGCTACGAAGAAACAAAACCTGCACCAAGAAAACACCTATTGGACTATATGGTTCAATATAAACTACGAAACCTTATATCAGTGATGGATGAATTTTAATGAAAAATATTTATGAAGTGCTAGACGAAATCGAAAATGCGCCAACCCGTCATGATAAGATGAAAGTGGTAGAGAAGAATCTCTCTAAAACTCTCGTTGATGTGTTTGTACTTGCTTATCACCCAGATCATCATTGGCTGATCAAAGAAGTACCACACAAATATGTACCGAAAGATGTGGTTCCTGGTATGGCATCTACACAACTGTCTACCGAAATCCGTAGACTATATCTGTTCCAAAAAGGTCACCCACAAGCAGAACAACTAACACCACAACGAAGAGAAGAACTATTAACACAGTTTCTGGAAGCAATTGAACCAAGAGAAGCAGAAGTGGTCATGGGTATCTTTAACAAAGATCTAGGTGTTCCTGGTCTAGATTATGAATTCATTAAAGAAGCATTTCCAGACCTACTACCATAAAACTTGACACTGTGCTAATACATGGTATAATAACCCATACATTATGAATCTATCGGTGATATATGAAATTAGTACAGTCCAAATCAATCCTCGCCAAATTAATGGCATCAGAAAATCTTATCGTTGAACAACGTAAAGTTAGAACAGCATCTTTCGATGTGATTAACCGTATTCTAACAATACCTATACTAGACGATAAGATTATCCCAGAATTATATGATCTGTTCATGGGCCATGAAGTCGGTCATGCACTGTTCACACCACCAGAACTCCTTACACGATCTAAAGAACTAGACATCACATTCTCTGTGCTAAATGTGATAGAAGATGCTCGTATAGAAAAAATGATCAAGTCCAAATATCCAGGACTAAAACAACCATTCATCATAGGCTATAATGATCTTGTCCAGAGAAACTTCTTCGGCACAGAAGATACTAATATCAATGAACTAAATTTCATCGATAGAGCTAATATGTACATAAAGCTCGGTGTTAATAGTGGTATAGATTTCATCACAACAATAGAACAAGACCTGATGGAAGAGATCTTGAATTGTACCACAATAGATGAGGTGCTAATAGTAGCAAGAAAAGTGATGGATTATCTCGAAATAGAAGATAAAGAACCCACCAATCCAAATGATGATGAAGGAGAGGAACAAGAAAGTGATGGGGATGGCGATGGTGAATCAGGCGACTATCAAAAACGTGTAGAGTCAGAAACCGATAACGCATTACGAAAAAACCAAGAACAACTATACTCAGAGGCTAATTTTGAATACTACTACGGAAATATACCAACCGTGGATATGGATAAAGTAATAGTAGACCATAAAATCGTGTGGCGAAACTATCGCACATATGTCGATCTAATACACCCAGAATACTACCGAGAACATTATCAACAACGATTAGTGCTGAATAATGACCTGTACCAAACTTTCAGAACAGAATCAAAGAAAGTCGTGGCATACCTAGTGAAAGAGTTCGAACTGAAAAAGAATGCTCAACAACTAAAACGTGCTTCTGTCGCCAAAACCGGTGAACTCAATATGGATGCTATATTCTCGTATAAGTTCGCGGATGACGTGTTCAAGAAACTAGCGGTCGTGCCCAATGGTAAATCTCATGGATTAGTGCTGTTCATAGACTGGTCAGGTTCTATGCAGAATACACTGCATAATACCGTTAAACAATTGCTCAATCTGGTCATGTTCTGCAAACAAGTTAATATACCATTCGAGGTATACGCATTTACCGATAGATGTGCTGAAAGTAAACAAAAACACAAAGACGGGGATCTGGAAATATTCTCGTCAGTTAATATGCTGAACATCCTATCGAATAAAATGACCACGAGAGAATATAACTATGCCGTACAATCATTGCTTATCTTATCAAGAAACATGCATGAGTACCAATCAGCTCCTAAATGGTTCTCTCTGGGGTGTACTCCACTAAATGCCGCTATAGTAACTGCAATGACAGTAGTACCAAAGTTTAAAAAAGACTATAATCTGCAAATCGTTAACACAGTGTTCCTCACGGATGGCGAATCAGATGGTAACAGATCCATACACTATAACGATGGAATAGACAGAATAGGTCTGGGTATCGACCCCGACCCCGACACATTTAAAGCACTCGTGATACGCGACCCAAAATCAAAACACCAAGAAACTATTAAATCTCCGCATGTTGGTAGACTAGTCACATCAGCTTACCTTAAACTGTTGAAGTCCATCACAAAGTGTAATATAATAGGGTTCTATGTCGTGGATAGACGATCAATATCAGCGATTGAATATCTGTTCCCAGATACAATTGATCATGATGCTATTAAAGCACAGTTCCGAAGAGATAACTATAAAGTCGTTACTACCGCCGGTTACGATGAATACTACCTACTAAGAGCTGATGGCATGGATACAGCTGAAGATGCAGAACTAAAAGTGAAAGAAAATGCAACAACCCGTGGTCTGGTATCCTCATTTACTAAGTTCTCAAAACAAAGAACTACTAATAGAGTCGTACTGAACCGTTTTATTAATATGATATCATAGGCAATATATGAAACCAATGTCGTACCAACACAATAATAAACGATCCGAAATAATGGATACCCCGTCCGGATACCTAATTAACTTCTATGAGGATAATGTACTAGTACACAACAGAAATGTCGGTATCGCCGATAACCCATACACCATCGCAGAAGACTACGTTCATGATGGCGAATCCGCACCTAAACTACTAAGAGATTAATATGGCACACTTCCTGAAACCAATAAACAAAAACATCGTAGTAGAAATGCTCGAAAAAGAAATGATCACCGAGGGCGGTATCGTACTGTCCCGTGCTGACCCAAAAGAAGTAACAAAAGGTAGAGTACTAGCAGTAGGGGCTGGGTGCATATTCGTCAAAGAAGGCGATATCATCCTACCTAATTGGCAACTAGCTAAGAAGAACGAAGCAACTACCACAAACGTTAATGATGACACATTCTTTATTGTAAATGAAGATGATGTCGTGGCTATATTCGATTAATCACCCATACCCTCGATACATGTGCTGCATTGTACAACACAGTGCAGCACTTCTTGTTAGATATCCATCGCTCCCCAAGGAGTTCACTTCGCTCCCCAAGGAGTTCACTTCGCTCCTCTGGGCACAAATTTTCTGCGAAAAAAAAATTCGGAATGTACTGAAAATTTCTGCGAAAAAAAATTCGAAATGTACTGGAAAATTGTGTAGAAAAAAATTCGAAATGTACTGGAAAATTGTGTAGAAAAATAGTTACGAGAATAAGAGTTTGAGCCAGAATCGAACTTTTCTATACGAATACGAATCATTCTCATTACCATTCTCATTACCATTCTCATTACCATTACCATTCGCGTTCCCGCTCACACGCACCAATACAGTGCAACACCGCACCAATACAGTGCAACACCGCACCAATACAGTGCAACACCGCACCAATACAGTGCAAACGCGCAAAAATTCCCACTTTTAGTACTGTTCCACGTGGAACACCGCACCAATACAGTGCAGAACCGTTCAGCACAAACTTTACACCGCACCAATACAGTGCAGAACACTGTTCCATGTGGAACAATACAACGTGCAAAACTTGGCATGATATAGCACATTATTAAAACCATGTCAATACTTTATTTCACAAAACCATAACCACATTATCAACACCATGTAAAGATATATCGTAAAAACACCCGAAATAGTGTCTTTTCACGTTAGATCAGGAAGGCATTAAAATTGCGTTTTAAGGCGTTTTTACGGTTTTGCTATACCGTAGCATTACCTAGTACAAAACCGTGCTACCACGGCAAAAAACGCTATTTTCAAAACGTGCCAAAAAATGGCTAAAATTAGCAATTGGCACGTTTATTGCTACGCGCGTGCTTGTGCTTGTGCTTGTGCTTGTGCTTGTGCTTGTGCTTGTGCTTGTGCTTGTGCTTGTGCTTGTGCTTGTACTTGTGCTTGTGCTTGTGTTTGTGCTTGTGCTTGTGTTTGTGTTTGTGTTTTTCTTTGT
>Ga0073936_10000287_pt1 | contig 74637 bp, 87 predicted proteins | sample AliMusrvi5mmetaG_FD_87041 | JGI IMG/M metagenome (GOLD analysis project Ga0073936, IMG submission 87041) | Freshwater lake bacterial and archeal communities from Alinen Mustajarvi, Finland, to study Microbial Dark Matter (Phase II) - Alinen... | ecosystem: Environmental > Aquatic > Freshwater >... | reverse complement strand
TGTACATAGCCAAGAACCGCACTGGATCGCGTTTCATCACGATCCAGATTCGCATCAATTATAACACGATGGCTATAGAGGAAGTACAATGAGCGAAACAACCGCGTCCGACTCGAAGAGACTCAAGAAGATCAACGTTCTGAACGATTATGTTGCGATTATGCGTGACATCAAGGTGCCGGATGGTTTGTCTATCGACAATGACAAGCTGCAGCACATCGGCAACGAGGGGATCGTGGTGGGGATTGGCAGCTATCCTACCGGCTGGGCGCAGGATGCTCTTGTCCTGGGGGATCGTGTCATTTTCCAGCGGAAGGTATTGGCTGATTTGACGCCAGAATCGGGCGGGTATGCGGGCCGGTCCGTGGTGATTGTCAAGATCGCCGATGTTCTGGTGAAGCTCAGCCACGACACGGAACATGAGATCTATGAAGGCTAAGTGGTGTTTTGACTGCGTGGAGAAGGAGGCGGGGCAGTCTCCCTATAATCTTTCCACAGCGGTTTTCAATGAAATCCGAGACAGGCATGCCTTCGAGGGGGAGGCGTGCCCCGTCTGTGGGTCAACGCATATCCTACCTGTGCTGGGGATGCAGTCATCCTACATCAAGGGGTATGGGTTCGCCGATAAGACGGGGGTCCGCCGCGATATGGATATGCATCGCATGGTGACTGGCAACGATCCCTATGCAGAGCACCGCAAAGAGGGTGAATCGCGGGATGTGGTTCTGAAACTCCAACAGGCTCGCGGCCATGATTCCCACCCCAAGACAATCAAACTATAGCGGTGTATTACAGGCGTATGCTCTACGTCTACACGCTGTTCGATTCACGTCGAGATAGTCGCCCTCTTCTGACTGGCGTCATCAACACAACCTTTAAGTCAGCCAAGTTTTATCCGCTCTATTTGAGGGGCACGGGGCTAACGTTGTATGAGATTGAGCAATCGCTACTTGAGGTCAAGACGATCATTGCCTCAAATCCGGCGGTAGTTCTGAATGACTACAAACAGCATATTTTGGGGTTCGATCTACAGGATCATCCGCAATCGGTTTACGATCTTGATCTGACGCCGCTACACCCAGGGCATGATTTGGCGGCGTGTCGTAAGACTATTAGCACGGTGATGGCTAAAATGATGCGGGTTGAGCCGCAATTGTGGCAGTCTGTTCGTGCCAAAGCAGCGGTGGTCTATGCCCATCTTCAGAAGAGGGGCGTGAGGTGCGGCGGAAGCGAGGTTGTGTTTCCCACCTGGGGGTGGGTATATTCTGGACGTAGTAGGACCACTGGGGTGCCGATCCAGGGTATGGGGAAGGGATATTTAGCCAATGTTAATAATGATCCCTATTATCTGCATTTCGATTGGGTGGCTGCGGATATGCGGGCGGCGACACTGATGAGCAAGGACCCCAAGCTGCAGGCGTCGTTCGTGGAGAGTGATCCATATCAGTATATGGTTGATCGTTTTAATCAGACCATATATAAATGGAATAGGGATGAGGGCAAGAGAGCTCTTCTTAGTTCGATCTATAAATTGGACGAGGACGACAATATTGCGTTGAAGTTCTATAGTGGTTTTGGCAAGTGGCGGAAGGAGTGCCGTGAGAAGGTCCAGGCGACTGGCTGCTTGAGTAGTGTTATGGGTAGGAGATTTAAGGTCGGCGGGGATAGGGATATTAAGTCGGTCTTTAACGCTACGATTCAGGGCTCGGTTGCTCATGGGATGCAGGTGTGTCTACGCAGGGTATGGGATTTATACCCCGATAGTATTCTGATGGAGAGCCACGACTCGTTGATAGTTACTGCGCAAAAATCGGAAGTCCGGGCGAAAATACTCAACATCGCCAATATAATGGTACAGCCTTTCCGAGGTATTTTAGACGATAACCCTCAGTTCCCGCTGGTCGTCAGCATTGGGCGGGGCTTTAAGGATTGGAAAGAACACTGCCGGTTTAATAGCGTAGCAGATGTCAAGCAGCGAGAAAAAATTTCAGAAAGAGCAAAAGAGAAAGAAGAAGAGAGCACTTAAGAAAGAATGGCAACGGAAGCAACAGGCACTTGAGAAAATAGAGCAAAAAGCACAGAGTAAAATCAGCACAAAGACAAGCGTAGCACACAGCGTAGCGACATTGAAGACACAGACAGTGAGCCACAGTAGCACAGCGTCACAGGACATAGACAGAAAGGCATGGGGTTTCCAGCATGTCACGGAAAAGGCAGCAACCGAAGTGGTTTGACGAATACGTTCCGGAAGAAGTCTCGAACAGCTCCCTCTTCAAATTCACTATCGAGATTAAGCCTGCCACTTTAACTTCACAAGCACAGCGCATCGAGGTTGACATGCGTGCCGACCTCGATGTCGATTATACCATTATCCAGGATCAGCTCGCCGATACTCCCTCCGAATTTGCCTATTGGGGTGCTATTTATAGTGAGCTGAAAATGCGGGTCGCGCTGCTCGAGCGCAAAGTCAAGACGCGGCGCGGCGTTTTGGCGGACCAGGCCATTAAACAAGCTGTCGCTGCTTCCGTGAAATTGACTGATAAACAGGTCCAGACTATCATCGAAGCCGACCGCGAGCTGAATGAGCTGGAGGCCAAGGCCATCCTGCTTAATAAGCACACTGGCAAGGCGTATTTCATGGTAGAAGCAATCAGAATGAAGTCCGACAACATCAGGTCGTTGGCGGGTTTCGCTAAAGCAGAGATGTCACAGAGCCAATAGCAATTTGCAATGTAGCAAAGAGCAAGAGGCGAAAAAGGAGACAGTTATGGGTACCCCAGGTAAGTATGACGTTGAGGCGGTGCGGAAGAAGCTCCAAGAGAAGAAGGGCAGCCGGTTCAAGGATCCCAACGAATTCCGCTGCCCCACCGCCAAGGATGGCGAGCCGGGCAAGTATCGGTTCTTCGTGCTGCCCCCGCTGAAGAAGGGGGAGAAGTGCGCCGATGGGGTTGCCACCCGGACGATGGATCTCTTCTACGTCCAGAATGGTAGCCACTGGTTCAACAACCGTCCCCACGGTTGCCCCCGCGTCCACGACGAAATGGACTGCGCCGCCTGCCAGAACGGTTTCGACCTGATGGGAGAGACGGACGACAAGGAACGGCGGAAGGAAATCGCCAAGCAGTGGCTCCCCCGCACCAACTATGCCGTCAACATCTACTTCCCCAAGGATGGGACCAATCCGGACGACGTGGCCGGCAAGGTCATGTGGATGAACGCCCCCAAGCAGGTCTATGATGTTTGGGAAGGCTGCTTGATGGCCCAGAATGCGGGCGATCCGGCAGACCCCCAGGCCTTCGGGGTGTTCTACGACGAGGAAGATGCGTACCTGTTCCAGCTGGTAGCCAAGAAAAAGAACAAGTACAACGAGTACACCACCTCCAAGTTCCTGGCCAATGTCAAGAAACCCCTTGCCTCCAGCGGCGGCAAGCCGTTGGCGGACAGAATCCAGCAGATTCTGGACTCGCGGTTCGACCTCTACACCAAGTTCCCGCCGCGTGACCAGGCCGCCATGGCAACCCTGGTTAAGCAACTGATGAGCGGCGAGCCGGCAGAGGCGACCGATCCGGGAGCCGGGTTTGATGAAGACGCGGCTGCTCCAGCAGCCCCCAAACCCGCCGCCACGCCCCCGAAGCAAACGGCTGGTCGTCCGAAGGCCACGGCGACCCCACCGAAGGTCACGACCCCAGCTCCGGTTGTCACGGAAGCCGAAGATCCGACTCCGCCGGCAACCCCGGAAGCCGAAGCCCCGGCGGAAGATCCGATTACCCCTCCGGCAGCCGATGCCAAGGGTGAGAAGCCCAAGGCCGATGTCGAAGACGCCGAACTGCAGAGCCTGCTCGACGAACTCGATGATGGCAAGTAATCCCACGGTCTTTTCGGGAGGAGGCGCAGTCAACCCTGCGCCTCCTCTCTTTCTATATGGCCAACATACTACTAGTCGACGGTAAAAACACGGCTTATCGGGCGCTGTTTGCATCTCGCAGCCCCAAATATGCCAAACGCCATCCCTTTACGGTGTGGTTAAGCTTCACTCATGTTTGGATTGAAAAATTCAAGCCCGAGGCGGTTCACGTCTTCTGGGATTGCCCTAAGAGTGAAATCTGGCGGAAGAAAGTACTCAACGAGTACAAGGACCAACGCGACAAGATGGTCCACTACACCCCAGACGTCCAAGATGCGCTCTTCACGTTGATCAATGCCGCTATGGAAATCCTACCAAATATGGGAGTGCGGCAATACTATAGACAGAACCAAGAGTGCGATGACCTGATTTACTCCGCCTGTAAGGCTATGGGGCACCCGCCCTGTGCCGATCTCAGCCAGAACCGCAGCGTTATTGTGGTGTCGAGTGACTCTGATTTTTTGCAACTGCAATGGTCGATGCCGCACGTGCAGATTTACTTGCCCAAGGAAGGCAAGCTTGCAGAAGAGCCTCAGTGCGACAAGGCGCTAGCTAAATCGCTGAGTGGAGATGAGGCGGACAACGTGGAAGGATATCGGGGAATAGGACCAGTTAAGAGTGCTGAGCTAGCGGCCAACCCTGCCCTCTTGGCTGAGTTTCTTAAGACTGTGGACCCGGCTAAACTCAAGCGTAACTTAGCTCTTATCGACCTATCATTCAACCCATATGTGGTGAGCAATTACCTGTATGTCTTGAGCGAGATGGCCAAACCAGTCAAGTATGATAGGGCGGCAGTCTTTGAGCTAATTATGAAGCATCGGGTTCTTGGGTTGATGGCCGAGTGGTCATCACTGATGGGTTTTAAGAACCTAAGATAGCCAATTAATATTCCACAGCAATCCCATGTGTTAAATCAAAGATAGGTGGGAGGATATATGGTATTTGCGCATGAATCGAACAGCAAGCTTATATCTAGGCGGCGGCATGTTGTTAAAATTAAACAATATTTGGGCCGAAAAGCTAGCAGGAAGTCCTTAAGAAAATATTGCTTAGAGATATGGTCTGAACTAGTCAGAATTAGAGATGGCTATAAATGTTTTATGTGTGGGGCTGAAAAATATTTAAATGCGCATCACCTAATATCCAAAAAATGGATAAAGACTGCGTTTGAAGTGGATTGTGGTATTACTATATGCGCCGGATGTCATGATTTTAGAATGACTTCGGCCCACACATCGCCCTGGGTTCTTGAGGGCAAACTTGAGCGAGATAGGCCAGATCAGCATAAATGGTTTATTACCAACAGGGTTGAAGTAAGGGACGGGCCGCAAGACGAGATTGATTATCAACTTCAATTAGCTAAACTCTTTGAAGAATATGAAAAAGTTAGGCCAGTAGAAGTTGTAAGGCCAGATTACTTTAAATTTAATCAAGATGATGAAGTTAAAATCATGAATGATTTTAAATCTGGTATGCAAGTTGGTCCAATTAGTGAAAAGTGGAAATGTGATAGAGCGACCATTCAGCGGATTTTAGATGCCAATGGTATAAACAGGCATAGTGCTGAGTATATTAGACGTACTAAAGAAATTGCAACTTTAATTAGCAGCAAACCGATAATAAAAATGGATGGCGGCGGGCAAATTTTGTGCGAATACAAATCGGTAGAAGACGCCATGAGGGAGCACAAAGTAACAAGCCGCACAATATATAATTGTGCAATAGGTAGAACTAAATCAGCGGTCGGATTTAGGTGGATATACAAAGAGAACTACAACAATCCAGATCTGTTGAAACAAGCACTTGAGCCAAAAATTACTCCAAGACCAGTGCATGGAATTCTACGCAGGCCAATTGCGGCCATTGGGGTGGATCGTAAGGAATATCAGAGTATTTCCGACGCCATTAAAGATGGCAACAATCAGTCATGTCTTATGGCCGCCCTAAGGTCCGGCAAACCTTATAAGGGGTATAAGTGGGAGTATACTACTGAGGGTCCAGTTATTTCGCAATAGGAGATACTATGGGATGTGGCTGCGGTAGTGGTAATACGGTGCGGAATCCAAGGGTTGGCCGCACTATGGCTCGCCCATTTGTCCAGACTAAGGTTGTCTCGACCCAACCAGTCCAGCAGGCTCAGCCCCAGCCAGCCCAGCCTGCGCGGCAACCATTGGTGCAGCCTCGGCCTCGGCCCCTTGTACTGAGGCGAGCGCCTGCCCCAGTCACTGCAACTATAGTCCAGGAGGCTAGGTGCACGCTCTGTAGATCAGTGCTCAAGAGAGTATCTAAAATTGGTAAGGGTGACATGCTGGCCTGTTCCAATGTTAACTGCGGGTATATAAAGAAGTTATGAAATTAAACAAAGACAAAGCGGTCGTAGTAGATTCTCTTCATGATCTCCGGTCTGCTATCCAGGAATTCCTCCCAGGATACGTTGAGAAGAATCCGGAGGTCAAAGCCATCATCCAATCTGAAGGTAAGAATTACCAGGTTAATGCTACCCCCAATTGTACCTACAAGCAGATGCTATTGGAGGGGTTCACCATCTTGAAGAAGCGCGTGGAAGCCGAGGAGCGCAATAAGGGAAAGACGGTGCCAATCCAACCCATTAACACTGGTGGTCGGATGTGGTTGGATGATCTAATTAGACAGCGTCTGGGCGGGATCAGAGATGGCCTTAGGGTAAAATGGACACTCCCAGAGGGAGTTTTCTTTTTTGATCCGTTTACAGGGCAAATTACGAGATGCTCCAGTTCTTAGCTGACATTGTAGCGACGACGCTTCTGATCACCGGGGTTTGGATTTTGGCCGTGATCCCGTTACGGGTCCACCTTTTGTGGAAATTCGTGTTTTGGATGGTCTTCCCGGCGTCCTTCATGCTGGCAATTGGCTTGAAATATTTCGGAGTGATCGCATGGATAAAGACGTTAAGCTGCCACTGATCCATTTCAAGCCCCTATCAGAGTGGAAACCCAAGATAGGTGATATTATCATCCGCCACGGCTGGATTGTTCGAACCAAGTGGTTCGGAGTGATCAATCTCATGCGCCCAGATGGGACGCTACAAGTAGTTCGCGATGGAATGATTAAGCTGTTGGTGATGACGCCGCCTGGGCTAATGTTGAGCAAAGCTGTTGATATGAGCGTTGGTGAAATCCAGGGGGCCGTCCCTGGCACCTACGCTGTTCTGCAGCAAGACAAGGTTGGAGTGTGGTATGTTTGAGATGCCCAAGCTGCTGCCATACCCAACTATTAGGGGGATTGCTGACTGCCCCGAAGTGGTGGGTGTGTACTGCTATCTCATCGCGGAGTATAAACCTGGGTATTCACTCTTAATTAAATTAGCAGATGGCGAAGTCGGCTTGGTCATTGGCGATTGGAGCGGCGGGCGGACACAATATGACCCGACCAAGCACAATAACATCCTATCTGATGTCCTTCCCAGGTTGGCCCAGTTGATGGGGGTTGTGGGTCTACAGCAGGCCCAGTATTTTTTCGATGAGGCTGGCAATTTAGTGGATGTGCAGGTATCTGTTAATAAGTTCCTTGGGCCGGGAATGCTGCGCGATCTTTTTACCAAGATGCTTCCTACCCAGCAGATCATGGGAGTGCAGACGCTTAGTAAAGAGAATGTTGGGGGGCTGCGGCGGGCTGGCTCGAAGTTGATCGTTAAGCCGAGCCGATTTAGGGCAGTTCTGGCTGGGGGTGTGCCTGCACCTTTATACGCCCGTATTTGAACGCCATGCTTATCGTGATGGTAGCGGGCGGATTGCCTATTTGTAGGCAAAACTAAATTATGAAGCCAGAAGTACGCCAAAAATTATTCGAGCTATATGAAACTCAACGATTATCGTATGAGAAGATAGCTAGGGCATTGTCGATACACCCAGCAACGGTGTATAGAACTATTAAAAAATATGGGCACCCGCGTACATCAGCACAATCGCTGGTGAGACTAAGCCCAAATTTGGTGTCTAAAATTGTTCAAAAATGTAACGATGGGGTATCTGCTAGGCAGTTAGCTAAAGAATACGGCTATAAGCCGAATGGGATGCAGGCCTTATTGCGGCGCAGTGGATGTAAATTGTTGAGGCCGCAAGATAAGGTGGCGAGAAATTGGGGCTTCATTAAGAAAACAAATGCTTTATTTCTATATTGGCTCGGATGGATGCTGACAGATGGATGCATTAGATATAAGCATTATGGCATGAGAGATCGTGGGATTGATATTAAATTATCAATCCATAGGAATGATAGGTATGTGCTCGAATTCTTTAGGGATATAATCCAACCTACAGCCAAAATCTATTCGAGCAAGAGAAAGAAGCTTGATGAATTAATAATATCGATTGATAGAGACAACGCTTCTGTGTTAGGTGAGTGGGGGTTTGTGCCCCGCAAATCGCTTAAACTTAAGCCGACCAATCGACTTGATGCGCTGTCCGATCGGCAGTTCTGCCAATTATATGTTGGCATAATTGAAGGTGATGGCAATGTTGACATAAGAACCATTAAAAGTAAAGGTCGGCAATATCATGTGATGAGGATTAGATTGTGCTCCGGATCAAGCCAATTTATTGGGTGGATTAGAGATCGGCTGTGCGGGCTTGGTTTTAAAAGAAGGGCTGTAACTGGGCGCGGCCGAAAATATGGATATGCTATTTGTGGCAATGATGCCCATAAACTATTGCGGCTATTATTGAAATGTAAATACCATTTAATGGCCAGAAAGTGGGGCATAAAATGTGTTTGATTGTTATGGTTGGTTTCCCTAAATCTGGCAAATCGACCTTTGTTGATTTGATGTTCCAGCAGCATACTGAGTTGGGCTTCAAGAGCATGGTGGTGGTTAGGCCCAGTGACTGGTACCCACCCAATATTGAGAAGCTGCCCGCCCAGGAACGCACTGAATATCAGATCGCGGCGTGGGAGCATGCTCTTGAGAAGGTGACCGGCCTATTGCCCAGCTTGGCGACTGACGACGCTGTGGTTTTGGATACTTGCGGGACTAGTCCCAATAGCCTCAATACAATGATCGGGGTGGCCAAGGCCAAGCAGCACAAGGTCGTAGCTATTTGGATCGCCACGCCAGAGAGCATTTGTGCCAGCAGGCTGGGTAATGCCGAGATCATTAAGAAGTATGCTGGGAAAATAGGTGACGCCATCAAGTCATATCAAAAATCATGTGCCGCCATAGTGGTAGTTCGCAATAATTCCGTGGACGAATGGCGGGCGTCTATTCCAGGGATGGCAAAAAGATTATGGCCGCACCAATAATTAAATGGGTTCATCCAAGCAATGGTCAATCTGGCATAGTAACTGGATGCGATTCCAGCCATGAGTGGATGCTGCCGTGGTGGTGGTTTAACTATCACAAACACAACCGACACCCGCTATTGATTGCGGATTTCGGCATGTCGGCACGTATGCGCAAGTGGTGTAGCGGGATTGCCGAAGTGGCCAGCATTGATTTCCCGATGCGGCTGAACTGGTTCAAGAAGCCCAGCGCCATTCTATTGGCTAAGTTTGAGCGTATCATTTGGTTGGATACTGACTGCGAAATTCGTGGCCCATTGGACCCGCTGTTTGAGTACGCTACAGGAATGGCGGCTGTGCCTGATCCTTTTAACCGCTGGGCCAAAGGATCGTTTAATAGTGGGGTGATCGTAGCGAAGCATGGTGAGCCGCTGGTCGAGTCGTGGGCGGCAGAGTGCCTAAATACTGCGGAGCGAGGTGACCAGGAGGCCTTAGCGGCTCTATTGGCAAGATCTAAAGCGATAGTGACAACTTTGCCGCAACAATATAATAGGCTGCGGATTGCCGGCGATGACCCTACTGCGCTGGTGATGCATTGGACTGGTCCCATGGGCAAGCAACATATTAAGAATCTGGTGCAGCATGCCGGCCATAAGATTCCCTAGGGCCACCACGCCGGCCAAATACTACCAGATCCATCCTAAGTATCTGTTGGATATTTTTAAGCATCTTGGGTATACTATTGAGTTTATAGGCGACTCGACCGTCGGCATGTGCACCTACGCGGTATGGATCGATGGTGTGAAAATCCTCTTCGATTGCTGGGATCTTTTGCCAACTGGTGAGTATCCAGAGCCGTGTTTTAAGTTCCATTTCTCGGAAGGCGTCCACCAACGCACCGGGAAATTATTTCCCTTCTCACCAGTAAGTTTCTATGACTGGCCTCAGTATTATTCACTATCCAATTCCATCAGCTATCGGGGCGACGGACAGGTTCTGTCCATGCAGCGGCCATACTGTGGGGCTAAGGAGCGGAGAATTAAGCTACAAGGCCTCCTAAAAGCTCGATATGGGTCGCAAGCCATTACCACACTTATGAGCCAGTCTGCCTATTGGGGAATGATCAACCAAGCTCTGGTGCATGTTTTCGCTCCGGGAGCACGCAACGATATGTTGGATCGTGGCCAGGCTCAATATATGGGGTTTGGGTGCTGCACTATTTCGCCGCGTCTTATTACTGTTCTGCCTTATTGGAAGAAGATCGAGCCTGGTGTACATTATGTCGAGTGTAGGCCAGATTATTCAGATGTGGTAGAGAAGGTGGAATGGTGCCGCCGCAACCGAGAGGCTTGTATCCAGATTGGGCAGAATGCTAAAACACTATTCCGCGAGACTAGCACACCGGAAGCATTAATCGAGTGGGTTAAGGCCTGCCTTAAATCTTGATCCCTTCCAATTGAGTAATAACCAATGAGTAATATCTTATGGTCTGCTCCTCGGCTAGGCCGATTAGACTGCTGGCGGCGCATTCTTTGGCGATATCGATGCTGGCCAATTCTGGCAATTTTTGCAATTCCCGGAGGAAGGTGTCGCCTTGGCAGCTTAGGGCGCATTGCTTGATGGCCTCATGTACTTTCTGGCGGTCAGCTCCGTGTTTGCAGGCGATCATTAGCACTTTCTCAGTGACCAGGAATCCGATTTCATCCATCAGGTGTGCTTGAATTACGCGTTTGTTGATGACTAGACCTTTGAAGATCTTATTCATAGACTCGAGGATGCCGTCGATTGCGAGGAAGGCTTCTGGAAGGATTAATCTCCTGGCACTGGAGTCATCGAGGGTGCGTTCAAGCCATTGCTCGCTTGTAACCAAGAGAGAGGAAGTTGCTAGGCCGATGATGAATTTGGATAGGCCGCAGACACGTTCACACGTGAGCGGGTTCTTCTTATAGGGCATTGCGGACGAGCCCACCTGATCCTTAGAAAAGGACTCGGCCATCTCTCCCTTACCACTGAGGAGCCGAATGTCGGTGGTGATTTTCTGGCATTCGGCGGCCAAATTTGCGATCAGGCAGGTAAGAACGCTATCATCTACTCTAGGATAGGTTTGGCCACTGAGCATGTAGATTTCATCGAAACCGATCGCCCGGCAGACACGCCGGTCGAGTTCATCAACCTTTTCCTTATCCCCGCTGAATAGTTCAAGAAAGGAGGCTTGTGTCCCGGTCGCGCCTTTAGCTCCGAGTGCTCGCAAGTTTTGGAATTTGGCGAGCAGTTCAGTGTAAACTAGGTATAGACCATATGACCACGATGCGGCTCTGCGTCCGACTGTGGTCGGCGTGGCTGGCTGGAAATGGGTCAAGGCCAAAGTGGCGACGCTGCGGTGTTCTTGGGCGAAGGTGCCTACTGATATGACTAGGCTGCGCAGTTTAGATAATATAAGTTGGATGGATGATCTGATTCTGATCGAGTCGGCGTTGTCGACTACGAATTGGCTGGTCGAACCCAAATGGATAATGCCAGCCGCAGAGGGGGCGTCGTCTCCGAGCAGTTTAATGTGGGCCATGACATCGTGGTTGGTTTTGGCTTCGTACTCTGCAGCCTTGGCGTGGTTAATGGGGATATTGATGGCCTTTGCGAGCTCTGCCAATTGAGCTGGGGTAATGGGAATCCCGAGGGCGGCTTGAGCGGCGGCTAGCTCGTACCATAGTCCACGCCATAATTTGAATTTGTTATTGTCGCTCCAGATGTGGGACATTTCTGTAGATGCGGTGCGGGTGACTAGGGGTGACTGGTATGTGTCGTGCATAGGTCCTCCGTGCTGGGTTAAATACTGCAAGAGTACGGGTTTCGGGCAAAAGTATTTATGGAGTGTTTCCTGAGTAAAGGACATGCCTGAGTAAAGGAGCAAGATCATGGCAGACCAACCCCTAAACACAGCAATTCACATTTTCCGCACCGTTCGTTCGCAGCGTGAGTACCTCCGCGGCGACTCGATCAAGAACCTCACCGGACATCTGCGTAAGCTGATCCTGGTTGTCCCAGGGTCGGAATTCCGGACCCAGTACAATGGCCGGACTACCACTGTGACCGATTTCAGCCCGTTCATGGGCCATGCCAGCGCGGGAGCTACCCGTGGCTTGCCGGTCACCGTTGGCCTCCAGGCGCAGAAGGATTTGAAGGCGATGGTTGGCCTCAACGCCCCGACTCTGGTCGGCGTGGTCGAGACCTTCCAGATTGGTGCCGACAAGTTCGTCCAGGAACAGGCGGCCAGCGTGGGCGGCGACCTCTTCGCCGAAGCCTCCGCTGCAGCCCCAATCGTTCCGCCAGTCGAAAACGCCTAACCAAGCAGGCTTTTCAGAAACACCCCAGCCAGTGGCCCGGAATTCCGGGCCACTGGTGTATCTGGGGATTATGCAAAAATATCATCAGAGGTGCAATATGTCAAGATGCAGAAACCGTGGCCTTCCAGTTACTGTGGATGTTGCAGCTCAGAAAGACCTATCGGCTATGGTTGGCCCCAATGATCCAGCCACCTTTGGTAAGGTCACTATTTTTGAAGTGGGTGCAGACAAGTTCGTAGAAGAGCAGCCAAATAGTGTCGGTGGCGATCTGTTCCAAGAAGCCGCCGACGCTCCCCCGCTGGATCCTCCCATCGAGAACGCCTAATATGGGATTATGCAAATATATTGTACTGGAGACGAAACATGAATAGAATCCCATTCGTGGCTTATTTCAAGATCGTACCGGAACGGGGTAGCGGGAAACGGTTTGAGATCGTGCGCAGCCGCGAGCGGATTGCCCACCTCATCTGGGGCGATCTCTATACCACACTCGAAAATGAGTCTGGCACTGGCCCTGGCATCAATATGGCAGCGCCTGGTGGGGCAGTACATTGGGGGTTGGCAGTAGATGCTGATTCTCTGGCGAGCACCGTTAATGCTGTCTCGGTTAAGCCGCAAATGGGCGAATTTCCTGACACTGTGACCGTAGTGGGATTCTACGATGACGACAGCGCCGCGGTGCCCTACGGCGAAAAGACATTAATTAGTGTGGGGAAAGTTTGGAAGGGTCCCGCATCTGGGCCAAAGGGGTATAGTACTGACACCATGCCGAGTGCTGCTAACGCTGCTGCGTGCAAAGCCCTGAAGACATCGCTTGAAGCGGCCATTACTTCTGTGGACGTGCAGACGATCAAGATGGATGTCGGCGGGGTCATCTACGGGCACGGCGGGATGCACTTCCCCTTATAATCCGGTCAGCCTAGCCGCTGAGTTTCGCGTTGCAAACATAAAGCGGAGGTAACTATGGCTATTCTGGGACCGTCTGAACTGCCGTACGTTTTGAAGGTTGACAGCGAACCAATCAAAAAGTATGTCCTATCCAAATTAGGTCTATCCTCCGTAGAAGTAGAAGTCAGCGAAGACCAGTGGGAGACCGTGCTCAAGACCACGGGCAACTTCATCGCCCACTATCTCTCCAAAGAGCAGCGTTTCGCCGTTTTCTACAGCACCCCGTTGGTGAGTACCTACCCACTCCCCAATGATGCCTACTGGGTCCAAGAAGTGGCTTGGGATCCAGTTTCAACCAATATTGGCGACGTGTTCGGGGCCGAGAGCTTCTTGTTCTGTTTTGCTGATGGGATGATGGTTTTGCGTGACGATGGGGTGCTTGTGGACTTGGCTGAGTGGAAGCCCGAATTCAAAGCCAAAACGCCATATGGACCTCGCAAATTAATCTTAGAACGTCACGAACAAGACCAAGAACTGGTTGAGGTTGTGTACGAGGGTGGCCTGCTAAAGTGCACTCCGAACCACCCAATCAAAATCAATGGTATCGACGACATGATCAATGATTGGGTTGAAGCCAAAGCGGTGACTGGGGAGGCGATTGGTGTTGGTTGCAAGAACAAGATTTTAAACGTTAAGGCCGCTGGGTTTGGGCCGACCACAACAATATATGTGGTTGGTGCACATTGTTTTTACGGATGCCATGGTGGCCAGCCGATACTGGTGCATTAATATATTAATAACACAATGGGCAATCAAACATAGTATATGAATATTGATTGCTCACGACTTGTTGCGTATTTCACATCTCATACTTTAAAGCAATGCGCAAGCGAATTCGGTTGTGCACCAATAACAGTTAAACGTAAGTTAAAGGAGTTGGGTGTTGATACCTCGCTTCATAACCACAGCTCTATAGCCTATGCCGAGTTTATTAAAACCAGAAAAGACACATCAGTTCTAACCCCTAAATATTTATATAATGAATACTTGATTGCGAACAAAGACGCAAAGACCATAGCCGAATCGTTGGGGTTGCATTTTAACACTGTCCGGTCTAAAATTCGAAAATATGGTCTAAAGAAGCCTCCCAAGCATGCGGCGGCGGCTATGCAGCTTAGGTATTTGTTGAAGACTGGTTATAGGCACCCAGGGTGTAATCCAGAAACCATCAAGAAAATCAACAAAGCTAAGTCACGATATGGATATGGACCTCATCTTTTCAAGTCGCTTCACGAGCTATCTTATGCTTTGCTACTCGATAGCGACACATCTGTTGAGAATTGGGACTATGAGCTAATTAGAGTGCCATATGCTGACAGGTTAACTGGCAAACAAAGAACGTATTTTGTGGACTTTTCGGTGCAATCACCGAATGGAGATTGTTGGATTGAAGTCAAACCAGCCGAAAACATGATACCACTAGATAAATATCTATACGCATCTCAAGCTGCAAAAAACGCTGGGGCAAAATTTCGTGGAGTGACAGCACAAGAGCGTGAAGCTGGGTACGAATTATTCTTGGGTGGGTTTAATGCCAACATGATTGAGTTTGTTAATCCGGTAGCTCTTAAGCCAGAGACAACTTATACATTATGGTTCAAAAGTAAAGAAGAACTCAGCGAGGTATCGCATGAACACCACTATGCCTATTCCCAGAGAGCAGGATGTTACTACAAATGCAAATTTATACCGAAATCTAAAAATAAGGCTCGCTCCAATTGCAAATGTGGGAGCGTTTACTGACTTAAACACGGGGGAGATATTCTTATCACAATATAAATTTTGTACTGCTGCCGCCGGCGATGTTGTGGCTGACGAAATGGCCCACTTTATTTCTGGTGATGCTAACCATGGGAAATCATGGGAAGAAGCGTGCCTGCGATCTTGTGGTTCGGTTCCACCGCATTCTGATTTAATGGACAAAAATCGGCGAAGACTCGGTATCCCCAAGTCTATCGCAGCAAACATTGGAAACATCACTGGCATCCAGACCATCCTTACTGACTACACACTACTGCAACAATATCGCCGGTTCAGCCAACGCATTTTGGGTAATGAGGGTCACTGGGAGTGTTTGGGCGACAATAAGATCCGGCTATATCCCACGCCCAAGGGATCGTTTCCAGTCTTCGTGATCTATATCCCAGCGATCTCAACATGGCGTACGCCGGCCAACAAACTGCTAGTGTATGATCTTATGCTAGCCGAGACCATGATCATGCTCGGCAACGCCCGTGGGAAGTTCGGTGGCATCCCAAGTCCAGATGGTGGCTCTCTGACACTGGATGGTGATGCCATGAAGACTAAGGGGTATGAGCTGCAGAAAGAGGTTTACGAGAAAGCCCTACTGTTGTCAGATGACCCCTATGCCAGCATGATTTACCGGTACTAATATGATCACTAAGAGCATTAAGTTCAACGTCATTCAAAGCCCGAATGGTGGTAGCATTTTAGTTCCAGGGTGTGAGCCTTCGACCACCATTACCTCCGTGACCATGGATAACCAAATCCGCCTACAAGGCTTATGCAAGGGATCAATCGCTGATGTGAACGATATCCTTGAGGCTATCCCAGGCTCATATATTGAGCTTCTCCCCAACATGGGATTCACAGGAAATAGAAGGCTACTGGTCCTTCCGGCGGTGGACCAAACTTGCCCTTGCGCTCCTCTCACGGATTACTATTCAATTATCCGGGGTTTGGCGCGTGGTGCCACCGAGGATGAGGAGGCTTTGATCAATGCTAATTGCGATGCGTTCGCGGCTGATCCTTGCCAAGTGCAGAGTGAAGACCGCGCCTGGAGAAGTAAATGATCCATCGCTTCTCGCAAGATTCTGAAGCAACAAGGGTAGCTCCGAGCCAGGGCCGCTTACAGGCTAGGTCGGATATGGAGCAGGAGCACCCTCTAATCCAGCTACATGACGCAGGCAGTGCGGATCATATTCTGGCTGGATCTATCGCCAAAGAAATCGTGAATATTGCTGGCGGGGATGTTACAGTCTATCCACGCACGAGCAGCGAGCATTATGATGATGTGTGGGAGGAAGATCCCGATCCCACTTACGGGTCTGGGCACCATCTTAAGGCCTGGTTCGCCCCTCAGCCGATTGAGGCTCAGCTTACCCCCTGGGGCGTGGACGCGCCCAACCAAACCAAGGTTTCATTTAGTAAGGAGCAGGTCTTCAAGGAGTTTGGGCAGAGAATGATCCGCATCGGCGATATCATTGAGCTACCCTATGGTGGGAGTGGGATCAAACCGGATCGCTATCGTGTTCTGAATGCCGCCGACGCTGGCAACTTCAAGTATAACTGGCTGTACTGGACGTGCCAAGTTGAGAATATCACCAACGACGAAACCATCGATATTGACCATAAATAATGTTTAAGATTGTACGGAATGATCTCGCAGACAATAACCGCCAGAAGGCGGTGGCCGAATTCTACCGCAAAAAGGCCATGGAGAAGCTGAAGGAGTCTGCGGAGAAAATGGTCAAGATGATGGAGACTATGGGTAATGGCAAAGTCCATCCTCAGGTGACTGAGCGGAAAGATAAAGATGGATATGAGATTACCATTCCAGCCAGCGAAATGGCGGAGGCATCCAAACTCAAACTGATTACCAGGGCCAAGGCTCTTTTCCCGACGGTGCTTAAGTGATTCATCAATTTGGTAGTTCTTTCACCTTTGAAAACGTGCCCAGGGGCGTTGTGGCCGGGCAGGTGCCAGGCGGCTCTATTAACAATCCCATTAGCCCTATGGTGCCGGTAGCTGCGTATCAGCTATCTGATGCCCAAAGCGGTAGAGTTCCTAATCAGTGGGAGCAGAGCCGGGTCGAGCCAGGCTATGTGGAAGACTCCATCGACGCGGCCTTTCACTATTTGGACGCCGGGATGAAGGCTTATTGGTCAGACATCAGAGTGCCGTCAAAAGATTCATATCGCTTCGCTCGTGCCAAGGTAGCTGGCATGCGGACCAGCTTGCAAGTCTGGACTGAAGATTTAAAGCATGGCCGGGTAAAATTGCCGGTGATCTCCATTAGCCGCACTGGCCACACTTATAATCCGCAGAAGTTTTCGCCGCCATATCGCAATCTGCATAAGAGGTTTGTGAATCGGCAGCGGACCATGGCGGCAGCGTTCTATCGTCCGGTTCCTTATAATGTGAATTACACCATTAGCATCTGGGCCGAGCACAAGCGTGACGCTGAGTATGTGCTATATCAGATGCTGACGCGTTTCAATCCTTTAGCCGAGTTGCGGGTTTCTGACGGGATTTCGGTGGGATGCGTGCAGATGAAGATGGACTCTTCGGCTGATTCCAGCGAGAAGGAAGCTACCTCGGAGCAATACGCCAAGGTAAAGTATGAGGTGGTGTATACGGCGGAGGCTTGGCTATCGATTCCGCCGAAGATTATGCCGGTGATTCTGGGTAAAGTTGTTGCTGATGAATCTGAAATGCTAAATAGACGAGTGTAAATAAGAAGTTGTCTTTACCCAGAGCCAGGAGGTTCTAATGGCTAATAAAACCACTTCCAACATCCACATCACCAATCGCACACGGCAGTGCATCCCGATCCAAGTTAAGCCGCCGAATGGTGACTTCTTCTATGAAGAGCAGCAGTTTCGGCTAATGCCTGGTAAGTCGCTCAAAGTACCGCGCAACTTTTTGAATTGGTCTCAGATCAAGAACTGCCAAGGCCGTGGTGATATCGCGGTAGTCGAAGAATAATCTAAATCTACCGTCATCACTCAAATATAAGGCAGCGAAAATTAACAGGAGCTACCAATGGCAGTCTTCCTAAGCCCAGGCGTATTTACCAGAGAGATTGACCTCAGCCTTCTGCCCAGCAACCTGGGGACGCTCAGGCCAGCTTTCATTGGTGCCGCCAGCAAAGGCCCTCTCAATGTGCCCACGCTGATCACCAGTGCTGCGCAGTTCGTTGACACCTTCGGGGATCCGTTCCCGACTAGCTACCTAGGGTATGCCACCCTGGCGTATCTTGAGGAAGGCAACTCCTGCTATGTACTCCGTGTAGGTGTCGAGTACTACAACGGCATCAAAAGCACCCTAGAGCCGATTGCTATCGACACTGCCGGTACACGCAAGCAGGGTTGGGGCCGCATCCCAGTCTTCAAGGGCATGGATTTTGGCCGTGTCAAATTCCGCCCAGTTGGCGATGGCACTGGTGGCAATCCGGCCCCCGTTGTTCTGCACGCAGCCCTCAGCACTGCCGGATCCTGGAATGACGCCGAAGTTGCCGATCCCTCAGTCGGCGCAGTCACCACTACTGTTTCCTTTGTGGGTGGCGCGACTCTGTACAGCGGCTGCCTTGACGATGTCTTCACCCTTACCATTACTGGCGACCCCGGCACCCACCTGTGGGACGGAGCCACCTACGTGGTCACTAACAGCTCAGGTGATGAAGTCGCCTCTGGCACTTTCACCACCACTGGGGCTGTCAGCAACCAAATCAATCTGGCCCTCAACAGCGTAAGCCTCGGGGTTTCCTTCACTGTGACCATTACCAATGCTACCCAGGTTGGTGTGAATGACACCTTGGTGATCACCTCCAAACCCGACAACCGCACCCTGACCTACCAAGTCGACGGTGGGGCAGTTACCAGCGTGGTAGTGCCTGCGGCCACCTACTCCTCCAACACGACTTTGATCAATGCCATTAACGTCGTGCTCGGCGTAACCACTTTGGCTGCGACTACCTCTTTCGATGCCAACGGCGTGGAAGTGGTGGCTCTCCAAACCGATACGGTCGGCGATTGGATTCAGCTGGCTGGGACTTGTGCCTTTTGTGCTGAAGTCGGCGTGGCCCAATACACCTATGATATCCCCCGCAGCCACCTTCTGGGCACCAATGCTGGCCCCTACAACTTCTCCAGCTCGAACAACCGCGTCGTTCTCGACTGCATTGGGTCGGCCAACACGGTTGAGTTCAACTTCGTGGTTCCTGCGGTCTCGGGGACGGATGCAACCACCCTGGCTGCGGCTCTTGAAGCGAACTCCAACTACGGCGGGACCGACTATTTCACCGCATTCGCTCTGACCATCCCAGGCGGCGATAAGCTGGTGGTGGTCCAGACCTCCGACGCCAGAATGACCGATCAGCTGAAGCTTCTGGCCAGCTACAGCCACTTCGAGACTATGCAGTTTGCCAACGAAATCGGCATCCTGCCGCCGTACACCTCCATCTACCGGACCTTCACCGACGCACGGCTCTGGCTCCCTGAAGGTAACTCGGGCGATCCCACCACTCCCCAGTCCTGTATCGATGCCCCCAGTGGGACTCAGTGCGTCACCGACTCCGCTTACTATGACAACATTGTGGGCTGGGTCGTGGCGAAATATGCTGGGACTTGGTCCAGTGGCTACACCATCTCGCTGGAAGTGTTCACCGAGGGCGTGGGCGATGTGGCGGGACGGTACAAGGTCACGGTGAAGGATGGCAACGGCATGGCCGTTGATGTGACCCAGGATGTCAGCTTTGATCCAGCCGCCACCCGGTATATTGGCAATGTGGTCAATGCCGGCAGCCCAATTGGCGGCGTGACTGGCAATACTTACTTCCAGTGGGAAGCTCGTCCTTCCTACCTTGGGGTTGATGTACGGAATCCAAGCCCATTCACCAATACGGCTTTTGTGGGCGGCGAAAACGGGATCCCGACGGAAACCGAAGACAGCATCTACCTGGACCAGAAGGTCATCGGTAACCCGGCTCTCTCCACTGGCATCTACGCCCTGCAGAATCCAGAAGCGTTCGACTTCAACCTCTTGGCTACCCCCGGATTCTCGAGCGGTCCCGTGCTGGCTCAGGGCATTCAGTTCTGCGAAAACCGTGGCGACGTCCTGTACCTGATCGATCCGCCAGTTGGTCTGCGGCCACAGGAAGTGATCGATTGGCACAATGGGATGTTAACCAGCGATCTGGCAACGGCCTTGAATACCAGCTATGCGGCCCTGTACTGGAGCTGGCTCAAGATTAGCGATCAGTACAATGGTGGGACCATCTGGGTTCCGCCAAGCGGCCACATCGCGGCGGTCTTTGCCCGTACAGATCGGGTGGCGGAACAGTGGTATGCTCCCGCTGGCCTGAACCGTGGCAGCGTGCTTTCGGCTTTGGATGTGGAATACAATCCCACTCAGAGTGAGCGTGACGCTCTGTACGGCAGCGGCAATGCGGTCAACGCCATCGTGAACTTCATCCAGCAGGGCATTACGGTATGGGGCCAGCGGACGCTGCAGCGGCAATCCACGGCTCTGGACCGGGTCAACGTCCGGATGCTGTGTATCTCCCTGAAGAAGAATTTGTCCTCGACGTTGCGTAACTTCGTGTTTGAGTTCAATGACGGCTCGACGCGGGCGCAGATCCGGAACCTGATCGAACCATATCTGGGTGATGTGGCAGCGCGGCGTGGCCTGACTGCCTTCAAAGTGGTTTGCGACGAGACTAACAACACTCCGGAGAGAATCGATCGGAACGAACTCTGGGTTTCGGTGTTCATCAAGCCCAACCGCTCCGCAGAATTCATCGTCCTGAACTTGGTGATTCTGCGGACCGGGGCTAGCTTCGGGGCGCAGGAGATCCTCGTGGCTGGTGGTGTAGTGTCAGCCTAAGCCGCCAAGCGGCTGTGACAAGGAGTTTTCAATGCCTGGCTTCAATATTCACGGCGAAGGTCGGGGACCCAATTCCCTGTCGGAAGTCCGTCGTACTCACCGGTGGACCTTCGAAGGGCACCCCAGCGTGTCGGGTCCAGTGATGCTGGTCCTGCAAAAGGCGAACCGGCCCAACTTGACCTTCGAAGAGCCTGTGATGCACCACAATCAGGAACAGGTCTACTTCGCTGGCAAGCACAGCTGGGAATCGGTTGGGATGACCTATTATGATGTGGAGCAGGATCCCGACGTTTCCGCAGCCATGTGGAAGTGGATGACGGTTTGCATGTCACTGACCGGGAACCAGCAGCCGGGTGGTGCCGCCTCTGTACAGCCTCCTAAGGCCTACAAGGCTCAGACGGTCAACCTACACATGGAAGACGGTCAGGGAGTCCCCAACGAGACTTGGGCGATTTACAATGGCTGGCCGCAGAACATGAACTGGGGTGCCATTGACTACACCTCGACGGAGCTGCAGCTGATTGAGGTCAAGTACCGGTTCGACCGCGCTGTGAAGGTACTATAAACCGTCCAGATTGGCGGCCCTCGATAAATAAATGGGCATCGATGGCTAGACGCCCTCGATGCCCAAATTTTTGGTGAAAAATGCCGGGTTTCATCATAAATGGAGAAGGGTTTGGGCCTAAGGCCACCTCCGAGACCGCCCGTGTCTACCGTTGGACCCTACAATTCGATTCCATCGGCCCAATGATCGACGTGGCTCTCTACGCCCTCTCAGTGCAGCGGCCCTCTCCAGAGTTTGAAGTTCAGTATATGCACCATAAGCAGGCTAAGATAAACCTGCCTGGTAAGATTAAGTGGAATCCCATTAATGTAAAGTTCTATGAAGTCATTGATGGGGTGGATACCGCCACAGCTCAAGCAATCTGGATCTATTGGTCGAATGTGATGGAGTATACGACCAATAAGCTAGTAGTTAGGAACAATTCGGCGGGGATAAACTTCAGAACTACTTGCCGAATTTATACTGAGGATGGGTTGGGGTCCAGATACCATAAATATACCCTATATAATGTATGGCCCAGTAAGATCGACCCAGCTGAATTTACATATACTGATACAGCAATCTCCACGATAGGTGTAACGTTTCAATATGACGCGTGTGAAGAAGAAGATGTCCGTGGCGGCGAAGTGCAGGTAAGATAAATGCCTGGATTCAAGGTAGCTCCGACCCATATGCAGGACAAGCAGCCAGCTGCCCCAGCGCTGGTAGTATACACCTATACTTGGGATGTAACCAACTTAGTTGGTAGCCCTATCATCATCGGCGGCGCGGCTGGGGCGCTGATCTACCTCAAGGAAGCAAATTTTCCAGGGTTCGCAATTGAGGCAGAAACGGTAAAGACTGGGCATACTACATATGAGTTTGCAAAGTCCATAAAATGGGAAGACATCAAGCTAGCATTTTATGATACCGACGGACTGGGCAAGCAGTTAGAGGATCTGAAGAAGAAAGTGTGGAATTCTACAAGTGGTATTAGGCCAGCTGATGAATATATGGCTGAGACCACGATTAATGGCCTTTACGCCGATGATAGCTTCGCCTACGGATGGTCGTTGAAGAATAGCTGGATCAAGGGCATTAACTTCAGCAAATTGACCTATGAAACCAGTGGGATAAATACCGCCAATGTCACAGTTGCCTATTCCTGGGCGGAGTTCTCTAACAGCAACGCTTAAGATCGAATCGCTGCTCAAACGTACATAGCAGAAATGGAGGTTATGTATGACTGAGCAAGGCACACCCGGCACACCCAGAGAAGAAGTGGTCGATCTGGACAATCCAGCCGCTTCGGCTAAGGCCCCGGCCAAGGTCTCCGACATGAATTCGGCTACGCCAGACCTCTCCAAGAAGACGGAAGGGCTGACGACTGCCGAATCGCTTCTTCAGCAGATCGTTACTACTTCTGAGGACGAGTGGATTCCCTGGGAGGAAATCGGACTTCCTAGCCGGGGTGTCTATTATGGTGAAAAGCTGCCTGGTGGGGTGGTCAAGATCCGGGCCATGGGTATCCATGCCGAGAAGATCTTGGCCACTCAGCGGTTAGCCTCTTCTGGTCAGTCGATTGATTACCTGTTTAATCACTGTATCCAGCTGCCAGATGGGTTCGATCAGAGTGAGCTGCTGGTAGGTGACCGGGTCTTCTTGCTCTATGCTTTGCGTGGGATGACGCACGGTAACATCTATGAATTTGTGATGAAGTGTCCGAATTGCGAAGCCAGCAGCGCCCACAAGTATGATCTCAATGAATTGGCCGGCACGACCAAATACCCCGACATGTCCATTGGCCTTGAGCCGTTTAAGGTCGAGTTGCCATACACTTCTGAGAGCCTCAAGAAGAAGGTCTGGGTGAAAGTCCGGTTCATGCGTGGTAAGGATTTGACTTTCATGGCCAACCGGGTGCGATTCAATAAACGTGCTCATGGGGCCAATGTTGCTTCTGGGCCGGGACGCCAGCGTGAGATTATCATTGACCAGACTGTGACTGAGAACCTGGCCCTGATTGTTGAGTCCTTTGGCGGGGAGGGGATGTCGGGTGAAGTGAAGGATCGCATTCGGCTAAAGCAGCTGGTGGAGAAGCTGCACGCCAAGGACAGCTCGACCATCCGGCAGTACTTGAAGGATTACTCGCCAGGAATCGACACGACGATTCAGCTCGAATGTCCCGATTGCGGCAATGAGTCCAGAACGGAGCTTCCAATCACGGAAAGCTTCTTTCGCCCAACGGGCAGTCGAAAATCCGAGTGAATTAGAGAACGAGTACGAGCATCTGCTTGAGCAGATGTTCCAGCTCAAGACGCATGGGAATTTATCTTTCCCAGAGATAGATTCCCTAACTGCTGAAGACCGCTCATGGTGGATTAAGCGAATCAATAAGTATAACGAAGAGCAGGAGCGGCGTTCCAAACAATCCGCGCCGTCTATGCCATCAAGGCCGTCCGTACCCAAGCCGAGTTTGCCATCTAGATAGCAATTCAAACATACTCTAAAGAGGAGCTGTATGACTATCTATAACCGCATCTCGGCTCGGCGCGGAGAAGTAGTTGCCCTTAACTCAGACTTCTATAATGGGGGCGTGGCGGCCAACCCATTTGCCGTCTACCGAGTGGAAATCTATCGTGGCTCCGTGGCCGACGCCAATATTGTAGATGCCATTGATATAGTGGACCCATCAGAGTCTGGCTATCCATCGCCGCTCGTCACCTCGGGTGCCGGGAAGTTTACCCTAAACTGGACTGTCCCAATAGACGCGGTGGTTCCTGATATCTATTTCGACCAATGGTATTGGTATGGCAGTCCAGTGGCTGAGCCCCTGTCCGGCCACACCAGTGAACTGCTGAAGCAGTGTAATCGGTTTTGGGTCTATCCTGCTGGTTGGTACGCCGACGGTGGTTTAGACACAATCCGGTTCGCTTTTGAGCCGCTCGACATCAAGTTCCACAAGCCGGAGCTGCGGCCTCTGGAAGTTGGGATCATGCCGCTTCCGTTGTACGATTATAACTACAACTTGGTGGCACCTCTAATCCCCTATCTAACTTATACTGTCTCGATTTGGACTGAGAACTGCGAGTCTATTGTCGAAGATGCCCCGTGCTTCCTGAAGTTGCGGCAGGGGGCATACCGCAGCAATCCCTATGTGATCAGCTATCTGCTCGATACTTCGACATTCCTTAAGGGTACTTACAAATACCGCGTGACGGCCACTTTACCGGATGGCACCACTAGGGTTAGTGGTGATTTCATACTAACTATTTCGTAGGGTTGCATATGGGCATGACTGCGTATCTGCGGGAAGAGCTGATCAAGCACACGCTGGGGTTGGGTACGTATACTCCTAGCCCCACCTATCTGGCTCTTCTGAGTGGTGTGAGCGATGATGTCACATATACTGAGATTCAGACTCCTGGCGCGAATGGCTACACGCGGGTCTTAGCCCCCTCGGGGAGCTTCAGCTCGGCTTCTAATGGGTCGATCGCTACTACGGGCAATCTTTCGTGGGCGGCGGCTTTATCGAATTGGGGCACGGCCAGGTATATTGGCCTATTCAATTCATCTACTACTGGGAATCTGCTGTGGTATAGCCCGTTGGCCATTCCTAAGTTTATTGCTCTTAGCTCGATGTTCAAGATTTATGCAGGAATGCTTGAGCTGGGCTTAGCCGGGGCGTTTAGTGCATATTTGCGAAATGGAGTGCTAAATTTCTTGTTCAAGGGAGGCACTTTAACTCCGCCGGCAACCGTGTATATGGGGGTGGGCCTCGCGGTTGATACCATATTGTCTTCCTTGACTGAGCCCCCAACACTTAGCGGATATTTTAGAGTCCATGCGACTTCGTTTGCGTCTGTCGCGAATGGGATTCGTAGGGTCTCCGCCCCGACGGCGGTTTTTACAGCGACTGCCCAGTGGGGTCTGATTTCGCATCTCGGTCTTTGGGATACATCTACTGCCGGAAATCTCTTGTATGCTTTGGCCTTGCCGGTTGCGCGCAGCATTAGTGCTGCTGATTCCATGGAGTTCACCGCGCCGAATGCAGTGACCGTCGGGGTATCGTAATGGCCATCGCCAATGTTGTAATCACGCCTGATGGCATCCCAGTTGAGGGGTCTTTGGCCCACTTTATAGTCACTTGGGTCAATGCCCTAAACCGCGATCAGACAGTAATGATGCAATGGGGGGATAATACGGCCACGATGCGGGATATTCCCATTGCCCCGCCGAACTACTCCTATGACTTTTATCACATTTATACCAGGGGTGGCTCATTTGATATATCGGCCACCGTTCAGGACATCAACAATAGCACAACCAACGGCACTTTTGTGCAAGTCCAGAATGTGCCACCGGTAATCACTAGCACTTCGCTTGTTGTGTTCAATTCCATTGGGGCTGCAGCTCTAAATTATACCTTCACCGATGTTGGTACTACCGAGATCTATACCATTACTATTAATTGGGGAGATGGGCATTCAACGATATGGTCTACTGGTAGATCGGGGAGCTACTCCAGCTCACACACTTATGCCAAATCGGGCACAACCACGCCGCATTATACCGTGGTATTATCCATCTCTGACGGTAGCGATACAGTCTCTGCCAACATATCTCCAGTGTTCAGATATACTGAAGCAGTATCCTCCTACGGCACCACGACGCTTTATGCATATGGCATTGTGCTGTACCTGGAAACAGTTCTGGCGTATGGCACAACTTCGTTGGTGACGACAGGATTCGCATCGGTTCAGGAGCAAGCCGATGGAGACGGTACTTCAGACATCGCCGTCTCTGGCGAGGTCGATTTTGCCTCGATTCTGGTGACCAGCCGCGACATTAATAGGCCCAAGATTGGCACAATCCCGTTTGATCAGTTGATAACGGAATGATGGATGATTACAGTTGCGCAAAATCAGTGGTTGGAGTTGATCACCGTTCAGCAGGGGACGGAGACGCTTGAATGTGTCTGTGGATCTGAAGCCACTGCCACTGAGCGCCTCTATTTGAAGTTGCAGCGAGAGCTATTTGCGCGTGCGAATTTCACTTCGCTGACTATTCAGGAGATGCTTTGGAAGCTCGGGCTGAACCCAGATGAGTATTATGCTTTCATCTACACCGGCACATCTCTGGACAATGCTCCCATGAACTATGATGTGGTGGCGTATTATTATAATGGGCCAACAGTTGTGGCAGTCAAGAGGACCACTCACACCTCGGAGACGGCGGTACTCAATGCCATTAATCGCGGCGGAATTCTGAAGAACCGCATCGTTTAGCCGTATTCTAAAAACATGGCCGATCAGCGTCACCACTCCAGTCAAATATCTTAATATATTTGGAGTGATGATATGAAATGTGTGTGTTGTCGTAAGAATGAAGCCCGTGACGGGCTTAGGCAGTGTATCGAGTGCGCAGATAGACACAACGAGACATTGCGAAATAGGCGGCTATTGAGAATACAGAATAAACTATGTAGTTTTTGCGGACGCAATCCTGCTGACTCGGGGCGGTTGTGTGTGTTGTGTAAAGATAAGCACAATGAGTCAGCACGCAAAAGGCGTGTTAAGAAGGTGGCATCTGGCCTGTGCATGAACTGTGGAAGGCCACGCGAGAAAGGTAGCGAAGGGGTCGAATGTAGGCAATGCAAGAAAAGTAAGGTAAAGTGGGCGCAAAATCAATATAAATCTAGATTTGCAAATGGAATGTGTGTTAAATGCGGGAGCACCAAGGCCGAGCCAGGCAAAAAATGCTGCCCACTCTGTGCCCTGAATAACAATAAGGCAACTAAGTCGCGTGACCTTCGCCGCAAAATTGCAGCGTTTGCGGCGTATGGTGGGTCTCGGTGCAATTGCTGCGGTGAGATTATTCTACAATTTCTTACTATTGACCATATTCATAACAATGGGGCTGAGCACCGTCGTTTATTAGGCAAAAGGCGTGGTGGTAGTACAATGTATTGTTGGCTGAAGCGACACAAATACCCAGCTGGATTCCAAGTATTGTGTTTTAATTGTAACGTTGGTAGAAGCATAAATGGGGGTACTTGCCCGCACAAGCAGGTTGTAGATGCATAAACCCACTCCCGAACAGATCTATGCTTGGGTGACCAAGAATTTCGATTATAAGTCACGGAAAGGTGGCGACGAATTGCTCATAGCCAATCCGTGGTATGAGAACGATAGTAAAAAGCTGGAAATAAGCTGTTCAAAAGCAGTGCTTCACGATTGGCGTGGTGATACCTGGGCTGGTGGGAAGGGCTGCACTTTCCTGCGGTTTGTGCAGCTCTATCGAAATTGCTCCTACGTGGAGGCGGCTCGTGAGGTCTGTGGGCAAGACACAAGCCTCTCTTCTATCTATCGTAAACTCCGGCGGCAGGAGCAGGAGGAGAAAGAAGAGGAAGCCCAGACCAGCGTCGCTTTGCCTACCGGCTCTAAGCTATTGTTTGAGAATCAGCAGGACGGGTGCGCCAAAGGGCTGCTGGGGTGGCTACAGACCAGAGGGGTGACGCTAGAAATGGTGGAGCGGCATAAGCTGTCTTACCACTCGATGTACGTGGTCTGGCCCTATTTTGAGTATGGCTCTTTGGTGTATTGGCAGGAGAGAGATCGTCTCAACAAGTCTTTCCGCTTTCCGCCCGAGAGTGTGGGGGTGAGCAAGGGAATGTTTCTGTATGGTTTTGATATGGTGGAGCCGGGTGATTATGTGATTGTGACGGAGGCTATCTTTGGCAGCATGACTCTGGGCGATCAGGCGGTGGCTACGGGTGGGGCTTCGATAGTGGAGAGGCAGGTCAAGAAGTTGCGGGCGTTGAACCCAGCCAATGGAGTAATTTTAGCCCCGGACAATGATGATCCAGGATTGGTGAGTTTGGTGGCGAACTATAAGCTGCTGTCGCCCTATTTCAAGGTCTATTATGCGGTGCCGCCGAAGCTTGAATATGACGGTGGGGTGACGAAGGACTTTAATGAGCTATATGAACATGTTCATATGGATCGGAAGGAAATACGTACGATGTTTGAAAATTCGGTGAGACCGTTGGACCTTGGGGTTATCTGTAAAATTATAATTAATTCGAAATCAAAAATATAGCATGAAACACCTCATTACAAATGATTATATAATTAAGTTGCATAGATCTGGAATGTCATCCAGGGCCATATCATTACAATGTGACATCTCTTATTATAATGTACTTAAATTAATAAACGCCAATGGCGGCCATAGAGCGCTTAGCGAGCAGTGCTCAACATATGCTATAGATAGGCATTTCTTTGATGCAATAGACACAGAGCATAAAGCTTATTGGTTTGGTTTTATTGCATCTGATGGATATGTACAACATGCTGAGCGCAAGAATGGGCATGTTGACAAAAGACTTGTAATAAAATTAGCAAGAAAAGATGAACAGCATCTTAGGTCTTTTAGGGTGTCTGTGGGGTCAAACCACCCAATTAGGCGCGATAGTAGCACGTGCTCGTCCAGACTAAATATTAATTCAGCCGAGTTGGTTGGGGGTCTAATCAATAATGGGATAGTAACCTATAAAAAGGAAGGTGTCTGGCCGACTGTTGATGCCAATCTTACTAGGCATTTTATTCGTGGGTTGTTTGATGGTGATGGATGGGCCTCAATACCAGCCAATGGATATTTAACGATTGGATTCTGCAATCCATTTCGCGGGCCGGTTGAGACGGTTCGCGGCCTAATTGGGCTTGATGCTTCTATCCATTGGCAGCGTGGTGTATGGAGATGGGATAAAGCGGGGAGTGGGTGCAAAAAGGCATACCAATATCTTTATGATGACGCAACAGTGTGGCTCCATAGGAAGCGTCGCAATTTTGAAAAATGCATAGATCTATCAAGATGATCCAGATTTTGCTGGCCGTGAAGAAGAAGCATTGACCTCATACTCTCGTTCAATGGTTACGTTGCTGGCGTGGATGGTCTTATACCCAGCCATGGCTTCGGGGCGTTGATCCCTAATTATTTGGATTCGTTCTTCCAGGGTTAGGCCGCTTAGGTAGGTTGATTTGGATTTGAAGAATTCGCGGGCTTTTTCTGGCATGTTGGCGTCGAGGCAGTAAAATTTATCGTCTTTGGTGCCCAGGGTGAGCACCAGCATGTACTTTGGCTTGGTGCCGGGTGGAGCATACTTTATCCAGGCCAGTTTCATACCTGTATATACACGGAGGGTATGGGGTGTAAAATATACTTTGAGGTATTTATGCCCAGCCCATCTGGCGTATCCTGGATCGCCAATTGCAAGATTAATGGCATTGACGTCACTGCTTTTGTGTCCACTTTTGAGTGGAAGAGCATGGTCAATGGCGGGTATGTCGTGCGGTGCTGTGTTCAGGACCCATTCTTTCAGACTTTGGACCAAATAATTGAGGAGCAGGGTAGCGATTATTTGATCACTGGCCGCCAATACGACAAGCCGGCCCTAATGGTGTTTCAACTTGAGTGGCAGGGTGGGGTGAAGAGTAAGCAGAGGGTTGCGCTGATATCGGATATTAGAGCCGTCGGAAAGGAAGCTTTCAAGGGTGTTTTCGAATTCATTGCCATGGATCCGATTTCTTATTATGTGAACTCTGGGAAGGCGTCCGGGAAGGCGTATCGTGGGAAGCTCGGCGGCGATTCTGGTGTGATTAGCCAGGTTCTAAAGGAGTATGTGCCGTCAACGATAGGCAGCTATAACGTTAAATTCGACATTGGTGAGACCGACGATCAGCCCAATATCTATTGGATGATGAGGCAGGACCCGCGTACTTTCATCGCATCACTAATAGATTGGTCGAGTGCATTCACAAAGCATAAGACTTCCTGGGTGGTTGCCAATGGCCAAGAAGATACCACATTGGGTATTGAGATTAAGGAGTCATATACTCCAGATCTTAAATATCCAGCTAATATCGAGGGTGACGATGGGCCATATATCTTAGCGTATGGTGGTATTGATAGCGCTCCTGTCGCGTCAGTTAAGAAGTGGGAATTACTAACCAACAATTTCTTATCAGCCGTTGAACTGAAGCTTCTTACTTCTGGTATGTCTGCCATTTCCGGTGAATACTGGGATAAGGTAACAGATAAAGATGAAAGTGTAATCTTTGTTAAGGATGAGAATACTCAAAATAAAGTTAATCCAAGCCTGAAGGGTGACCAAAGCTTTGCTAAGCCCAAGAAGGATGATCGCGGATTTACACACATACCGTCAATCCCAGAAATCTATAGTGCGGGCGAGATAGGGGCTAAATATAGTAAATATATAGATGGCCGTGCCCGCCAGAAATATCTAGAAATGATCAACATGGTCATGAGGATGCGGGTGACGGCTAGGGGTCAGCCAAGGCTGTTCGATTCGACTGAACTGGGTAGAACCAAAGTTAAATTAAGTTGGCTTAAGCCCCCGGAGGATCAAGCTGGGGTAAAGCCTAGATTTATCGATGGTGATTGGCTTCTATACGGTTGGCACCATCGCCTGACAGAAGCTCGCGGCTGGGAGACAGATGTATATCTGAGCCGCCTAGACTACAATGCGGCGTCTATTCCTGGACCTGGATAATGGAAGGTTTTGAAGAACTAAAACTCATCCTGATGCTCGAGGATGAGGAGCTGGTCAAGGGCCTGAAAATGGCCTGCTCCGCCATGGGCGACATATCCAAAATCGGGAAGGATATTTCCAAGAGCCTGCACACACAGGCTGCGGATACTGAAAATACCCTCCAGCAATTCAAGAAGCAAGTGGCTGAGCTAAGGGTTCAGCAGAATATCCATAAAGATAATGCTGAGAAGCAGAAGGAGATATACGATCAACTGCTTGGGCAGAGGGATGCATTAATCGAATTGCATAAGACAGCGAAAGATAGCATGCTAACTACCCAGCTCGATGACTGTGGGAGAATGCTTATCGAGTTGGATTCAATTGGCGGGAAGATCAAGGACGTCGACAAGGCCTCTAGTAAATGGGCGGCAACGCTCAAAGAGGTAGGCCTTGATAAAATCTATGATTCAGCCCTCAAACTAGCTACTGTTGGCGGGGTAATTAACTTCTGGTCGAAGCATCTGTCGGAGGCGGTTGCGCAGGCCTCTGAATGGCGGATGCAAAACTATGAACTATATGGGAGTATCTACCAGATATCAACTGCCGTTCGCAACGCTCAGGCTAACACCAGAATGCTGCAAAAAGAAGCTACAGCAGCGGCCAAGGCTTTAGCCGACGTTGGGATATCTGGAAAGAATTTCCAAGTATTGACGGAAGCGGTTGGGACATTCGCCTCAGCCACCGGGGTTAGTAATGAAACCGCCGCCATGTTTGCCAAGAGGATGGAGGTTATGGGGGCAACATCTGGGCAAACACAGAAGTCTTTTAATAGCCTGAGAATGTCTATGGCCCAGTTTGGTTTAACTGGGCGTGATGTCGACACATTAATGAAGATGCTCAGTAAAGACATAGGGATATACGCAGAGGCATGGGGTGGTGGAGCTAAAGGCGTGCAGATGGCGACTCTGCATATGGGCATGGTGGCTGGTGCGGCTAAGGCTGCTGGCATGGAAATGTCCGAGATTGCCGAGGTTTTTGATACTCTTGCCAATGATGCCCTTAAATATGCCGTGTTACTGGGTGGGGCCGTTTCGCTTGATAAGCCCAGCGCCCAGTTCATGGTTATGGCTGGAAACGCCAAGCAGGCAGTGGAGACATTAAAGGATTTGCCCACCTTCTTGAAAAATAAGCTGGCCAAGGAGATTTATGGTGTATCGTTCACGATGCTAACGCAGATGGACAAAGTAAACGATAAGATGGAGGAATGGGGCAAGAAGAAGTATGGCGCAGATTGGGACCGGATAGCTGAGGGCATTCGCAATGGCGATGAGGCGATGAAGGACGCGGCTAAAGATTTTGAGAATGTACAAGAGAACCTGCGGATGCAGGAAGACGCGTCCTATGCCTTAAGTTCTGCTACCGATTCTCTAAAGAATGCATTCGTGGAGCTGATTCAACCATTGGCAATTGCGATTGCCCATGGCTTACAATGGTTCACCCAACAGATGAAGGCCCACCCGGTAATAAAAGAGACAATCATATGGATTGTGGCGTTGGGAAGTGCCTTTGTTGCGTTGGCGTGGGCATTGAAGTTCGTAGCATCTATCAAAGTGGCCTGGCAGACCCTCTTCGGCATTAAGGATGCGGTTAAGGGCGCGACCGAGGCTGTTACCAAGGGCAGTGGCCTTACGAGCGGACTAAAGGGCATTGGCACTGGAATCAAGAATTTTGTCAATGAGATTGCCGGCATTAATTGGGATGGACTAATCCAGGCGACGGTCGCCCTCGCCATTTTGGGTGGGGCTTTGTGGGTATTCCATCAGGCCGTAGTTGACATGACCTTGCCACAATTGGGTATGATTGGGACTAGCCTGATTGGATTTGCTAGTGCTATGTGGCTGATGTCTAAGATTGTGGCGAGTGCCGAGGGAGATATAATTAAAGCCGCCCTGGCCGTGGGCATCCTTGGCCTTGCCATGATACCAATGGCTATAGCTATGAGAATTGTGCAGGGTGTGAATCCAGTTACAATAATCCTGTTCGCGATTGCGGTCGCCTATCTCGGTGCCGTACTTGTTGGCCTAGCAATTGCATTATCATTTTTCCCACCAGCAGTCCCAATTATGTTGCTGGTCGCGGCGGCGATTGTGATTCTGGCGTACGGTATGCTGATCATGGCGGCTGCCGTATGGGTTTTTGCCCAGGCCATGGCAACACTGGCCGGGTTAAATTTAATCAAACTCGGTGGTCAATTATTTGTATTTGGGTATATGCTGGCTGCGGCTGCCCCGGCTCTACTAATAGGCGCATATGGGCTGGCAATGGCGGCCATCCCGCTTACTGCTGGGCTGCTTTTGCTGTGGCTAGCGTCCAAACTGGATGTATCAGGGCTAATGGAATTCACCAAGCTAATGAAGCCACTAAGAGAGGGCATTGACATTTTAGTTGGTGCGAAGTATTTCCAATTTGTTATTGCCGCGCTGGCGATTTCTCGCGGTTTACTGGCATTTGCCCCGGCCCTATTCTTCTTTGCGTTATTCTCGACGTCTTTGGAGAAGATTGTTGGTTTCTTGGAGAGAGTAGGCAAAGTGGCACAGGGCATGGCTGGCGGTGATGCTATGCTCTCATTCGCTCGCAATCTTGCAGTTATGTTGGCCTCAATGGCTGTTGGATTAAATATCTATGCCTTCTTCGTGGAAAGAGCAGCTGTTCGAATCTCCAAGTCGCTACTCATGGTTGCTGGGAGTATGGCCCTCTTGAAACTTACTGGCATGGACGAGATGATCCGGACTGCGGCCATCGTCTCGGTGAAGACAGATGTGGAAGACAGGAAGCGTGATGTTGATCGCCAGGACAAACAGACTGAAACCCTCAATGCTATTAAAGATGGGATTACCAAACTGGTCGCCTCGATTGACAGCAAACTAAGCCAGACGCAGGTTGTGGAGAAGCTAGATGAAATTAAGGGGGTGGTTTCCACTTGGCTGCCAGAGATCGCCGATGGTGGCAGTCGGGGATTTGGTAGTTCATTGAACCAATGGAATTCTAACCAGGGGTAGGGTATGTCTTTTAGCTTTGCGCCAATAGATACAACACTAAGTAGAGGCTGCTACATGATGCTGCTACATGGCGACGCCACTGATAAGAAAGGCAATGTGGTTAAGCGTGGAGCTGACGTTGGGCTGCCTGGCTCTGGCGGGTGGGTGCCGTTTCAGTTCCCACTGATTGTTAAATCCGACAATAAACAAATAGAGTGGGAGGAGACCAACCTTAGAAACATCGAGCCACTGGTTGTCTTTAAGGGGTCAAAAGCAAGAGAAATACACATAGAGTGGCACTACATTGTAACTGGCAGCAGCATTGGCCGTGGGGATCAGTCATGGACTGCGGAGAGCATTGCTAGTATAGTGAAAAAGATCAGGGGTTTCTTCTACATGTCCATGTTCTCTGAGTTGACTCAGAATAGCATGGCAGTGCAGTTCAGGGCATATGACGTCGTTGGGTCGCCACATGCTGGTATATCATCGTTCAGCTTTAGATCCGATGGGGTTGACGTAAAGTATGGCGATGTTCTCATAAACGATGCTGGAACCATATTCCCGTTGCGGACAGACCTCTCTATGAAGCTGAAATTGTGGTCCAAAGCGGAAGACAAAAACAAAAAGGCGATGCTAAATATGGAATGGCTCAAGTCAGCCAATGAATTGGTAGGAAATCCGGAGTGGTATTAATATGCCAGTGTCTCTGCCGATAAATTCGCGATACCGCTACACCGCAGCCATTAGCCACAAAGGCCATGATACCATTGGAGTATGGCCGGGGTTTAATTGGGTTAATGATCAGCCTGGGCAATATGTTATTGCGACTTCAGACCTGGTTGGCAGGTGTGATTTAATAGCCATGCGGTACTTAGGTTCGACTGACCTCTGGTGGGTCATTATGTATTATAATAAAATCACAGATATTAACTGGCCCAGGGCTGGAGACCAGGTCGCAATCCCAGACCGAGCATCGGTTCTATCCATGGACGCCAGCCAGTCTGGACAATAATATGCAAGACTCATTTGAAGCAGCTTGGAACGCGTTCTTCCAGACTAGGACCAAGCCGCTTAACCTTCGCTTCCCTGGCTCCTATCGAGCTGTAGTCGTAGAGACCAATGATGCACTACAATCCCGCCGCATTAAATTTAAAATCCCAGATCTACACGACTGGGACCTAAAACCAGAGGATTGCCCGTGGGCTGTAACTGCCTCAGATCTTGGCGGAAAGCGGGCCGGAAGGTTCTCCTACCCATGTATCGGAGACTGGGTCTGGATCTCATTTGAGAAGAATCATCCATATGGGCCGATCTGCACTGGTTTCGCCACCCCCACTAGGAGAAAATTCTACGCCCTACCATCATTATACGGCGAGACTCAGATCCCGGTCGGCCAAAATAGTGATATAGCCGATAAGCCTCAAGATTACAACAAGGATTATCTCCCTAAAGATGGCAGGCCCATGAGCCATGGGTGGCAGGATCGCTACGGTAATCTGGACATGCATGATGCCACCGGCTTCTTCCCAACCGAGCATGATATTACACCACCTCCGGCTGAAGCTGACCCTCTCTCAAAGGGTAAATTCTCCCAAGCCGCCAATAAACCTATTGCCAACAACCCAGACTCCAAGATGATGCTGCGTGCCACCAAGTATGGCATGATTCTTCTCCAGTCTGATGTCGGGTATAACTGGAAATTAAATGGGGATAAGGGTGAGTTCAGCGGCGACTTCGATAAAGATGAAAAATTCGAAATCAAGCGCTGGCTAGATCTCCAGAAGATCATCCACGAAGATCACCCCACCAGCTATGATATGCGCAAGATCATGTTCCTTTCCAGATATGGTAATAAGCTGGAAATGCGCGACGTCGGCTGGAATAGCTCTCGGCCAGGCGAGTGGTCTGACCAGAAAAAGACCATCGGCAGCGGTGACGATCAGCGATGGGTTAAATTGCGTACCAAGGGCGGGATGCTGATTGAGCTGTGCGATATTGGATTCGACCCCGAGAACGATGAGTTTGTCTCGCGGCTCCTCCTGGACGAAGCCAAGAACACCTACTTGGATCGGGAGGATCAGTATAGCAAGACTAAGTCAGACTGGAATCAATATGGCAGCCGCGACATGCGGATGCTCCGTTTCGTTACTCGGAGCGGGATTAAGATAGTCGCCGATGACCGCGGCAGCCACGACGGAGGGAAATATCTAGCCCCATTTAGCTCGTCCGCCGCAGCTCGACTCAATCAGGAAATAGGAATTGGTGTTCTAATTAAGGGCAGGGCTACCCCCGGTGCGAAGGCAGACTATGCGAAAAAGAGCGGTGATCCCAGGGGGTACTTCTGGCAGTTCGACGAGCGTCCAAGCAAGAACCATACGGCATGGGGCACACCGCTTGGCCAAGTCATGGGAATGGACGACAACGAAGAGTCGCTCACGATCTGCTCGCGGCTCCCCGACGTCCCGACCAAGTGGAAATATCTTGACGACAATGAATTTTTAGATAAGTCCATCGACAGCCAGGAAGCCGCCGCCAAAACCCATCACCTCATCATCGACCACGGACGCGAACTGATTCGTCTTAAGACCAGGGCTGGGCACGGGGACGCGTCGAAGGGCAAGAAACTGGGCGAGGCAGCCAGCGGCGAATTTGCCGGCCTAGAAATTCATGACGCCCCCCAGGATGACCCATGGACGGAGGTGATAGACCACGATAAGCGTGGGATGTGGTTTAGCCGCAAGAACTCGCTGGGCGTGTGGCGTGCCAAAGATGGCAAAGACATGCTAATTTGGATGGATGATAGTAAGAATAAGGTGGTCATTCATAACGGCACCGATGGTAAGGTACAGATTTACTGCAGTGGGGATGTTGAGGTGGTGGCGGGTAAGACTCTCAAGCTAAAGGGTAACGTTATAGAAATGAAGGCCAATGAAATCAGACTGGAGTCCGGCGGGACCAGCTTCACCCTAGATGCCAACGCTCTGAAGACCAATGCCGACATTCACGCCAAGAACATTTTTGCTTTCTTCCCGACCATTGATAAACCCAAGGAGGTAAGTGGGAAGGGAGTTGGTGCCCAATCTGGAGGTGGTTACCCCGTATCAAATGTAGAACTAGAGACTGTACCATCGGCTACGCAGCCTACGAATAGGTTAGGTGAATGATCCTAAGCCACCCCACAGGTTCATATAGTAATGTTCTTCCGAAGACTCCCTCGGACGACACCAGTGTAGTCTATACCATCAGCAATAATGACCCGCCACGATCGTCGCTGAATTTCAGCCAGATCCCATCTGGTATTGGGGCACGTCAGAGGGATGTCCCGCCGGTCAACCGGGCCGCGCTCGGTGCCTTGGTCTTTACCACCAAGGATAATAGGCCCAGCGATGTTGTGTCTGGCAATTCCCTATTTTATGTTGGGCAGGTTTTGGGGTTCGATACGGTAGCAACCGCAACCGTGACCTCGGTAGACTCCTCCATTGATACCCAGCACGACCAGTATTATGTCAACGGAGAGGATGTTGGGCTGGACAGTGCTGATATGGCTAGCGTGTCGGCAGGGGCCGCCAAGGCCCAACAGGTAATCCTAGCGGAGCTTGGTGAGTTGCAGAGACACAAGGATTTACTGGGAGTTGACGCCGTCAGCTACCAGAAGACCATTAATGAAGCTACCACGGTTATCAGTGGCTTGGATGTGATCTTGAGCACCGATTCGGGCAATGTGCCTATCCAAAATGCCAAGGCCAAAGCGGTGGCTGCCCAGACCCAGGCCCAGAGCAGCCTAGATGCTGTGGTGGCTGAACTAAATGCTATTCCAGCCCAGGTTCAGCAAAAACAGGATCAGCTACGTGCACTAGCTGCGTTGGTGGATTAATGATTTACAAAGGGTGGAACCCACCATTTATTGGCGGTCAGCAGAACATTCTGTCGCAGCAATCGGGCGATAGAATTATCAAGAATGACCTGCTGCAGCTGCTGATGACGTCTCCGGGAGAACGGATGATGCGCCCCACTTGGGGGACTGGCATTAAGCAGTACTTGTTCGAGAATATCGACCAGCAAGGGATTAGCGGACTAATATCCAATATTCAGTCTGCTATTTCTCAATATGAGCCAAGGGTGCAGGCGGCAGTTAATATTACAACCGATGAAGAAAAGCACATGGTCAACATTACCGTGAGTGGTACATTTACTGACCAGCCCAACCAAACCTTCGAGATCGAACTTAATTTGCCAATGCAGCAGGCTACGGAGGCCTAAATGTCTGAAGAAACCCTCTTTAAACTACCCACTAGCCCCGAGGAATTCAGCGTCTTGCTGCCTCCCTCGGAGCTGCGCAAGATCGACTTCAGTGCCCTGGAATTTGCCACCGCGCGGCGGGCTACTGTAGAGTATATCAAGACCTACTTTCCCAATGATTTCAACGACTTCGTGAGCAATAACGGCATTATCATGCTGTTGGAACTCATCTCTTATCTCACCGGCGTGCTCAGTCTTCGCGGCGATATGCAGGGCAATCAGGGATTCCTACCCACTGCGACCGACCCGGAAGCAGTGGCCAATCACCTAGTCCTAATCGGCCAGACCATCAGGCGTGCCACACCAGCAGTGGTGGATATTGAGTGCTCAGTGTCCAGCCCAGTTGGTTCAGATGTCGCCATTTCAGCTGCACAGAAGTTCACCATCAAAGGGAGCACGGGGGCCTCGATTGGCTATGAAGTGTTCAGATCACCCACCGACCTGGCTGGCGATATTGTGATCCCAGCGGGGAAACGGGCTGTAATCGCATATGGGGTACAGGGAGTAACCGATTTTACTGTGTCTTCCAGTGACGGGTCAGCCGGTCAGATCATCACCGTCAATACCAGCGAGAATATCCTAGAATCGCCCCTGAAGGTGGAGGTTATTCTCGATAGCATCACTACTGAATGGAACCAGATTGATGCCATCGAGAAGGCGGGGGCCAACGATAAGGTGTTTGAAGCTAGGATTTTTAGCAAGCGAATCGAATTTATATTCGGAGACAACATAACCGGAGCTATCCCGCAAGCGGGGGCGGATATCAAATGCACCTATCGCCTCGGTGGTGGGGCCATTGGCAGAATTGGCGTCGGGGTGATTAGTGAGACCAGGCCGGTCACGCCGAATTACCCGTATACTGCCCCCGTTACCGTGCTCTTCCGGAATGTCACTCCTAGTTCTGGCGGGGTTGACGCTGAGACCATCGACCAGGCCAAATCACGTGCCCCACGCGATTTTGCCACCCACAATTCGATTGTCACTGGCTCGGATTATGCGCAACTGGTTGGGTCATATAGCCATCCTGTATATGGTTCGATAGCCAAGGCCGCCGCGACAGTACGGACGGACATCAATACCAATTTGGTTGAGCTGTACGTTCTGGCGATCGGTCCAGATCAACCAATCGCCGCCAATGAGGGGCTAAAGCGGGCCGTCCAGAGCTATGTGGATGAGCTGAATACACTGACCGATAGCGTATCGGTGCTGGATGGCAAGATCAAGGCCGTCGATCTGGATTTGACAGTAGTTATGAGCCGGAGTGCTGACGCTTCCGTGGTTAAGGTCAATGTTGAGAAGGCCATTGCCGATTTCTTTAACATTGCCAATTGGAGCATGGGGCAGGGGCTATTCACTTCTAAGCTGCAGCAGGCTATTGGCAGCGTGGATGGGGTGAAGTATGTGGATCTATTCGCCCCCGCGAACAATATTTTGCCGACCAACGATGTGAATACGGCTGCTGGGACGGAAGGTGGAACCGGCGTGGACGTGAACGAATTGCTCACGCTCGGCAACAAGGAAATCCGGTACTATTACGAAGTCCGCTAGGCCTTCGCCAGTCTGGCTAGGATTAGCCGGTGGTAGGTTTCGCTTAGCTCTACCCCCACATATTGTCGATTGAGCCGCTTGGCGGCTATCAAGCTGGCCCCACTGCCTGGGAATGGGTCGAACACGAAGCCATCTTCTGGGCACATCGCCTTAACCCATTTCTCGAGCAGGGCCACAGGCATTTGGGTGCTAACACCACGCACTCGCTCAACGTGGGTGCCGCAGACGCGCTTGAAGATAAACACATCATTTGGGCACTTACCCCGTGGGTCTGCTCTTTTGTCGTGATACTTTAATTGGCGGTCAGACGGCTCGGCGACAGCGGCGGCATTGAAATATGGCTTCCCCAAGGAATATCGCAGCACGTGGGTCTTGCTGCGAGTAAAGCCTGTGCGGCTTTCGAGGGTGCCAGATTGCCCGAAAGAGTAGTGCCAGACTATCCAGTTCTGGCGGCTCAGCTTCAGGGTGTGGCGGCAGATAACATCTATGTCCGAGACGTATTCGTCCCCCATGCAGATGAGGAGATTCCCGGTTGGCTTGAGCAGCCGCTTCGCTTCGGTGATCCACTCAGTAGTCCAGCCCAGGTAGTCCCCGGAAGCGCGTTTGTCTTGGTATGCATCGTACTTCCACCCGATGTTGAAGGGCGGGTCGGCGATAATCAGATCGGCGAATGGCACGATTTGTTGGCGCATCCAACCTAGGCTATCGCCGTGGAGGCAGGTACTGGTCCAGCAGAGCTTGGTGTTCATACGGTTAGATCCTCGTCGAGTTTATGCTTCATGAAGCGGGCGAATTCCACCGCCGCCTTGGTGACTTGATATAGATTGCCTTTGCAGAAGACTAGTGGCTCTTTGGCGTCTTGGTCGTAGATGAAAGCGAAGGCTACTTTGACCCCCTGGGCTTCTAGCTGCTCGGAAAATCCTTTGAAGAATAATTCACGCTTTGACGCCCCATCAGTCAGCGGTGTCCCGCCTGGGTGGAGGCGGTCTGGGGGTGTCGGCGTCGTATTTTGAGGTTCGGAGGTTGGCGTGTCAGACATTGTGATAGCTCCGGACAAGGTTAAAATCTTCAGGCTCTTCAAATACTGCCAGGATGCCTTTCGGAAGGCGGGCGTGGTGATCGCGTTTCCTGCGGACACTCCTCCCGAGAAGACCTACAAGTGGCGGTATTTAGTCAATTTTGCTCTGAAAGTCGAAGAATTGGGTGCCAGTGAAGAGGCAACCATTCGGATCGTCGAAGCAGTTGTTCAGTATGCTATGACCCATAAGCAGCTTCGCAAGGGTCTGGCCTTACTAACCAACGATCAGATACTGGAGGAGTGCACGAAAATAGCCGCTGAGGCTCAGGGGCACCAATATGGGCTGTTGACCAAATTGGAGTCAGACCTGGCTCTTTTTAATTCAGCCGACGCCTCAGCACGGAATACCCCGCGTGGCCTGCCCAACATTGTGCGATGGTATATGCGTGGGGAGATATCCAGGAATTTCCTGGCTGTATCTAGAAAAGCGGGCATGGCAATTGATCGGCTATGCGGGGTAGAAAGAGGAATGGTACCTAATTATGCCGATTTATTCCATATTAGGTGCAAACTCTATCGAAATGCTTCGCTGAAATGTAGAATTAGGGCTATTCTGGGTGCTGATTTTAGGACTGACTGATGCTCGCTCGGATCTTTGATAATAAGTGGATCTACATTGAGCAGATCACTGCCCAGGAGGAGAGTACTCTAGATAAGGAATTTAGTGTCCGCCACCCTCGGCAGCAATACTTGGATCTATCTAGCGGATTCTTTGATGGCGTTTATCACAAGTATAATAAGGCCCACCACCGGCTAGCCAGGCCATTGTTGGGGGAGTTGAAGCGGGTCTGTGATAAGCATGGGATGCCGCTTATGGTTCGTGATGAGCGTGGCCCGGCCAAGCATCTTATGCCGGATCCTGCTACCATCACCAAAGATTATTTGCACAATATCATACTAGATGATCACCAGGTGGAGGCGATCCAGGTATGTTGCAAGGAGGAGGTTGGGACTATCTCCTGCAAGACTGGGGGTGGGAAGACCGAAATGATGGCCGGCATCGCCAAGGCCTACAATTGCCCCACTGTAATCCTTTGTGACATGACCGTGGTGGTAGATCAGATCAAGGAAAGGCTAGAGCTACGGAAAGCCGCCGAGGAAATCGGCATGTTCTATGCCGGTAAGCGTCCCAATGGCCAGCAGATTATTGTAGGGTCGTTTCAGTCGCTGATCATTCCCCCGCCGCCCGACCATTTGAAGAAGGATACCCCGGAGAGTTACGCCAAGAAGATGGCAGCCTGGAAGACGCGGAGGAACAACGCTAAGAAGCTGCGTGAGATTATCGCGCGGTGTGAGCTATTGTTGGTTGACGAATGTGATTGTGCCGTCAGCGCTCAATGGAAGAACCTTTTCTGGCATTGGTTCAAGGGTCGATACCGTTTTGGCTTTAGTGGGACTCCCTACGATAAGAGTAAGCCAGTTCAAGCCATAGTGCTTAAGGAGCATTTGGGCTCGGTCATTTTTCATGTGGGCAAGGACCGTCTCGAAGAGATCCATCGTATTATTCCAGTTGATTATATTGCGATCGCGTTCGGCGATGAAGGGTTGATCAAGGACAAATCGGCCTTCGACATTGCTGTTCAGGAACATCTAATCGGCAATACGCAATTCCACAGCCTGGTGGCGAAGCTGGTGGCGAAGTGCACCAGGGGCGATCCAACCCACGGGGTGCTAATTCTAGTAGAGAGTAAGCCTCTCGGCTACGCTCTGGAGCTGGCCATTGCGGGGTCTAAGTTTATCTGTGGCGATCACTCGATGAAAGATCGAAAGGAGGCAATTAAGAATTTCGAGTCGCGGCATGTCAATGTGCTCATTGGCGGTAAGATCGTTAAACGAGGCATGGATTTGAAGGGCGGGTGCGAGACTCTGATCATTGCCACTGGCGGCAAGTTAGAGTCAGACTTTAGTCAGAAGTTAGGGAGGGCAGTGCGGGTGAATAAGCGTGGCCACGCCACGATCTATGATTTCTTCTTTCTGTGCAACCACTATCTATATGATCATTCTCGTAGCCGGATTAGGGCGGTGGCCAGCATGGGATATGATGCCAAGATCGTGTTTAAGAATGGCGTGGTGGATGTTTATAAATTTATCCGTTCCAGGTTCCGGCGGCCCAAATATTGACTTGTGGGTATCTAAAGTGGCATAATAGAATTACGGGTCAGTATTTATAATATATCGCCACAGTCATGGCCGGCACCTCTTGCCAGAATCGAGTAAGATTATGAAGTCGCCTGAAGTCGTTATTTTCCCTACTACAACCACCCCAGGCAGAAAATTATACTTCGACAATAATAAAGTCGAAGACCTCATGCTCAAGTACCGGTGGACGGGATGCACTGATCGCACTCTCCGCGACCAGATCATGACCAATACCGAGGAACTAATCCGCCAAATCATCCGAGCACACAACCTGCATCGCATCTATCCAGGGCAAGAAGAATCAGCTTTTATGGATCTGTTCCAAACAGGCTGGTGCCAAATTGAAAAAACATTGTATAAGTATAAGGCGCGCGTGCACTGTGCTCAGTGCTACAACACCATCCGCCCCATGGACTCCTGTATCTTTAATCCAGCTATTCATCAATACGATATCATAGAGCCGCACGATGTGGCGAAGCAGAAGATACACTGCCCCCAATGCGGCGAGATCCCCTCCAGGATAGTCTATCGCGGAACTTCAAAGGTGTTCAATTTATGGAGTCAGGTCGCCCGCACGGTCATCCTGGCATATATTAAGAAGGAGAGCCGCGACTACAAGAACAGTGATGCTTATCGTAGCCATTTGGATCATAAGACAACGCCAAAGACCAACGAGGCTCTTCAGCGGTTCCTGACGGAGGCCCGACACCTTCTCAAATATAATAAGAATTATGCCGCAGTCTTGGAGGCATTGGAGTATATCTCTAAGACTGACGACAGGCCATATGAGGGAATTATCGGGAAATTGGTCAGGATTTCGGGACAGTCGCGGGCGCAAGTTGCCGGATTCCTGAAGATGATACGCTTGCGGAGCAACGAGTTCACCGATTCCCCTCTCCACGACAAGCAACAGAAGTTACGCTCCGTTGCTACAGAGGATAACCGATATGACATGGAAGAGTGAAGTCAACGATTTCCATCGTATCCTCAAAGCTAAGCTGGGGCAGCTCGAAAAAACTGACGTGGAGGGGCCGGAGATTGCTGAGGATGGAAAAGCCTACGTCGTATCCACCACCGAGGGCAAAGTCTGCTACCTCACCAAAAGCCATATGGTTGATTACGTCCATGAAAACGCCCCCCGCATCCTGGATGTAAAATATGGGCCTAGACCAGCGGGTCAGAACATGCTGGAGGCCACGGCCAAGAGCACTCTGGAGAGAATCCACCGCCACACTCGGCTGCCCAATCCAGAACCCACAGAACGCAATTTCGACCAGACCCCGCATAGACCAGCAAACAATGATCCAACTAAAACTGGTAGGGGCAAGATGTCAGTGCGGCGGCAGGGATTGAAGAACAAGAGGAATGCAGCGAAATTCAAAAAACATGGGGCTAAAGCCGTCGTAGCTGACGACGTTATTAAGTCATTAGATGATCCGACGCAGGCAGTGCTGCTGGCGGAGCAGTTGGATGATCCGGTATCTGATTATAAGCAGATTGTGGAGTCATGCCCGCGTGCTGCTGAGTTGATTAAGAATGTGTGGGCGAGCCGCTTGATCGAGCGGTACGCTGGGATGTGTGCTCCCACGATGGAGAACGAGCTGGCCTTGTTTGATAAGGTGGCCGTTTTATTTGAGGAGCTGAAGGGTTGGGGCGACGGAGTGGCGTGGATCGAAAGGGTACAGTTACCAGGCTGCATAGTATATAAGGCCTGTTACGACGGTGCTCCGAGTGAGGTATTTGCTGAGCGTAGGGGGATGGATGATAGACATCTAATTCTATCTAACGACCGTGCAAATATAATTCAGATCGCATATGGAGACTAACATGGCAAGCCTGGATGATGTCCGCATTATCGCCGAAGGAATGGAAGAGGAGCTACCTGCCGGGGCCGGTGGTGGCGGTGGTATTCCAGGATTCGACGACGAGGTTGAGGCAACTCCCGGAGTAGATGGCACCGGTGCCCCAGCTGCCCCCCAGTCTGCGGTCCCTGCAGCTGAGGCTCCCATCGACACTCCTCCCGAAGTCCCGGCTCCAGTTGCTGGCCCGGCAGCTCCTAAGGTTGATCCATTGGCCCCGGCTCCTGCTCCTGGTGCAGCGCCCGCTGCGGTATCAGCACAGACTGTCACTATCGACCGTGACCTCCTGGCCGAAATTCTGCGTATGGTAGCAGATGGCCAAGGTAGTGCACCGGAACCCACAGGGTTGCCACCCATTGGCACCGAGGCCCCAGTCGAGCCAGGCGGGGAGGGTGAGCCAGGCGAAATGGAAGAAGAACCCGGAGAGGACGATCTCCCTCCGATGGGCGGTGAAGGTGAGAGCGAAGGCGCGGGCGGCGCAGAAGGCAAATCCGAGGACGAAATGCCTAGCGACGATGAGCTTGAAGTGAGCGAGGAAGACGTCCGCGAATGCCGTGAAGGCACACGCAACGTGATCATGGAAGAGTTCCCTCCCAAGAAGGACGACAAGAAGGAAGACGGCCCACCCAAGAAGGACAAGAAAGAGGATGGCCCACCCAAGGACAAGAAAGAGGACGGTCCCAAGGACAAGAAGGAAGACGGGCCACCCAAGAAAGACAAGAAAGAGGACGGCCCTCCCAAGAAGGATAAGAAAGAAGATGGTCCTCCTAAGAAGGACAAGAAGGACGGCCCACCCAAGAAAGACAAGAAAGACGGTCCTCCCAAGGAAGACAAGGAAGACGACGGCCCTCCCAAGGATGGAGAGGATGAGCCAGTAGACGATGCCCCACTGGGCGAAGAACCGCCAATGGGCGGCGGTGGCGGTGGTGGATGCGATTGTGACGCTATTGCCACCAAGCTAGCCTCGCTAAGTGCGACTAAGGGCTCGCTCACTATGGCCGATCTCCCCGATATCAAGCAGCAAATGTTCCCAGCTGCCATCAAGGGCGAAATCGTCAAGTGCCCGAGTTGTGGCAAGACTATTGAAACTGGATCTTGTGAAGGATGTGCCATGCCAGGGGAGGGTGCCGGCGCAGGTGCGGTTCCTCCTGTTCCTGGGGCGGCTCCTGGTGGGGCGGGGCCTCCAGTTCCCCCAGTAGAAGCCTCGGCTGGTGATGTACCCCCAGCAGCCCCAGTTTCAACTCCTCCAGCACCAGGTGGGGAGACCCCCGCTCAGGAAGCTGCTGAAGGTCCGGCTCACGAAGCTGCGGAAAGTCCCGCCGAAGAAGCGGCTGAACATCCCACCGAGTCAGTGATGAAGCCAGTCGGTGAGATTGCCGAGTGCGATAAGAAATGCAAAGGCAAGATGCCGAAGCGGAAGCCAGTGAAGGAAGAGGCGACTCCGGCTCCCGCAGCCGAACCCAAACTCGAAGATGAAGTCGCGGCCCTGGCCGAAGAAAAACTGAAGATCAAACCGGCCCTGCGTGCGGCCAAGATGCCGAACGCGGTGGAATTCCTTGGTGACCAGGACACTTTCCTGGAACTCTGTGAGGCTCTGAACGAGAGCCTGGCCATCACCGAAGGCAAAGAGAAAGCCAAGGGTGGTTTGCACAAGTATTCGCGGTGCTTCCCGATCCACGGTGGCGGGCGGTACTGGTTCGCTTTTAAATAAGCGTGACCACCCACTTCATTAACGCCCCTAAAGGCGCGTCGCCAATAGGGGCGTTAAATTATCTATAGAACTTTTTGGGTTGGCGGGAAGCTGGGAGGACCTGGCTCTGGCCAGCCACCAGTTGACGAGCGAAGGCATCTACCTGCTCGGCCACGGTGGGGGCATTCCGACTAATACTTGAATAGGTTAAAGGCATCAACACCCGCTGGTCCGTCACCGTACTCATATCTGGCCTGGTAGGAATCGGTGAAGTACCAACTTGCTTGCTGTGTGTTGGGATCAAGCCAATCGGATTTATATCGATCACGTCAGGCGCGGCGATAAAAGCGAGAGCAGTGGCAATAACCAAATCGTCGAAGTTGCCTCTTCCAGTCTGAGCACCAGTCCGCTTGGTTTCGATGCCCTGGCGATTCTTATGCCGAATATAAATCTGTAGTTGCTTGTATAGCCGTGGGCTTCTGATCGCATACCCCTCATCCTCCTTCTCGCCGATGAACTCGATCAGGGCCTTATTAAGAGCTGGTTTGCTCGCTGGAGTCGTGGAAAATCCCTCGGGTCCCAGTGAGATGCCCGGACCGGTGGGGCTGTGTACTCCTGGCCTAATCAATCGAGACCGCTTCATCCGCCACAGATTTGGGTAGAGCATCCCGCGCAATTCTTGCACGAGAGCTGCACCTACGCCAGTGCGTTCTGGATTAACTAAGGCATCGTTGTACCATCTGCCTATCCAATCCACCATCTTAGCGAATTGGGCAATGGGGACACGCCCCATGTATTCAGCTACTTGTTCCATCGTCGAAGTGTCGTACACTTCAATAGCGTGGTAGTCGTTGTTCTCGCCGGTGGCGGTATCGACCCCAGCTACGTAGGCATGGCCTGGCTCACCTGGGTCTATTACTCTACCATTATGATATTTGGTGGGCTTTCCGGCATCTGGCTTTTTCCAGATCCAGAGGCCCTCACGAGGCTCGTTGGGAGAAAAATCAATATATTCGGTTGTTCCTGTGCCTTGATTGGTCCAGCTAATTGGTTCAGCTACAGTTTGTGGGTCCTCTGAGGCTTCGACTGTCTTACCTACGTTCTCAAGAGCCATAGTAGTGATAATGGTGCCGCCGCCACCAATGAACTGTCCGAGGATTTCTTGTTTGAAGAGATGGGCTTCGCCTCTGGCCTGCAGACCCTTATACTCATTCTCGAGCCAGGGCGACCAGTACGGACCCCATTTATCGCGCTCGGCTGGTGTTGTGCATTTTCTAATGCCATCGGTTGGGGCGATCCGAATAGTGTTGCCGCTGATCTGGTCTTTGGACTGAATGACCCAGTCCATATCCCACCAGTTGATGAGGAGTGGGTTAAAGATGCCGGTCTTGTCTTCGGCGTCCGTCCATTTATCCCAGTACCAGTTACCCTGGCCATTGGGCGTGCTGATGATTACAGCCGATCCGCCGTGTTGGAGGGTAGACCAGCCGCCAGACCACATCGTTTCCATGTCGGGCATGAACGCAGCTTCGTCGATGATATTCAATGATGAAGCGTTGGACCGTAGGGTGTCCGGGCTGGAAGTTAGTGAGCGGATTATTGAACCATTCTGGAATCCCAATTCATGCTCGTTAAGGATAGGAGTTTTCCAGATTTCCCGCATCCATGCCGGCAAGTTGTTGTATACCAGCTTGATGTTGTCATCGAGGAAGCTTTTGGCGTCCAAGTCACGCTTCGAGACGATCAGAATCTTTTTATTCCCAAAGAACATTGCCACCCAGAGGGCGTATATCCCAGTCAAGGTGGAAATTCCGCAGTTGTGTACGATTAGGTCGTTGACGATATAATTATGGTGGGGTGGGATGGTGAGATCATAGACGCGGCGTTGGCCCACTGCCGCGATCTCTGCAATTCTGCTGGTAGTGTGTGCATTCAGTTCTACCAGGTGGTCTCCGACGCGGAGCTCTGCGACTTCTTTCATGCCTTCGTAGGTGAGAATGCGGTGGTCCATGGTCAGGATGATTTTACGGCGCGAGGCCATGGTTATTTGATAGCATTGGGCGACTCCGTTATCATGGAGCTGCTCGACGGTGGCCAGCTCTATGGATTCTGACTTTCGGTTGAGTGTAAATACTGTATCGCCTGCTCTTACGTTCTCGATGGGGATGTCTCCACCGGGGGCTTGGACAGGGGATCCTTCGGCGAGGCACTGGCGGCATTTCTTGAAGATGTTGAAGCGGTTTTTCCGGAGGCTGAACAGACTTTGTCTTTGGTATCCAAAAAGCTTGAACGGTATGATACCAATAAGGGGATGCTTGATGCGGCAACTGTTTTCCATGAAGAAGGTGGCAGATTGTCGGCAGTCCGCGATGAATTTCGCAATTTCTTCGTGATTGGCCATACTATTTCCCAATACTATATTATATTTGGTCAAATTTAAAGCAGGAGTCGTAACGAATGGCTGATACCCCAGACAAAGACCAGGATGACCTTGAGAAGCTGCTGTCCGCCCTGGACGAGTCAGACCCAAATCTAGGCCCAGAGGAAGAGGAACTTGAAGCCCCCGAGGCCCCTACCACATCGCCATCCGGATCCCCAGCCAAATCCAAACGCCCCAGCCTAGTCAAGAAGGACGACAAAAAGGAGGAAGGGAAAGAGCCCAAGGAGGTTAAAGAGGATCCAGTACTGGCCAAAGCCAAGACTCCCCAAGAAATTAGAGTTGCGCCAATCACTGCTGAGCAACTAGCCTCTGGTAAAGCCAACGACCAGATCGCATCCCTAATGCACAAAATCGCGGCTGAATTTTCTGGTATCCAGGGGGCAATCTGGTCCAATCTTAAGGATGACCGAGCGAAGATCGACTACTACCTAAATTTATTTACTAGTAGGATCGACGTTCCCGCTGAGACCAAACAGATGTACATCGAGGCTATCACCACTCTGGTAGCTACCAGAGCGGCAACTTCTATGAACTCGAGTAAACTACTTGATTCGATGGCCAAGATGGCTGCAGCCATCAAAAATATTGAAACCGAGGGCCAGAATATGGATCTGGTCGGTCTGTTGCGCGACGCTCCCGCATCGGACATAAATGAAGACCAACCATAAATGCCGGAGTGACCGGAGTATAAATGAGCTGGCATTTATTTGATAGAATCAGATCCCTAGCACGCTCAGCTAATATCTATCAGCAAGAGCGTCTATTCCAGGACCAATCTGACCTGCTACGCATCATGGCAGGCAATGAACTGCTGAACTTCAACCAGCAGCAGATGCTCCTGAACCAGACCAACCTCCAAATCAACCGGCTGGAGCGGTACAAAGACTACGACCAAATGGATGAAACCGGGGAAATGTCCCTGGCCCTCGATCTATATTGTTTGCATGGTGATACCATAATCCCACTGCTTGATGGAACACACCCAACTATTAGAGAATTAGCTAGCAAAGGGATAGATGCCGAATTTTGGGTGTATGCCTATGACGTTACAAATGGGCGGTATGTGCCAGCTAAAGCCAGGAACCCCCATGTTTCTGGTCGCAATGCTAAAATGGTTGAAGTGTTATTTGATGATGGATTGACTATTAAATGCACCCCTAACCATAAAATTTTAACTAAGAAAAATGGCTGGGTCGAGGCGGCTAAGTTAAGCGCTGGCGAATCAGTCGTTCCATTATATAAAACCAGAAAGCCGCCCCTATCAAAATTGCATGATGGGTTGGTAAATCGTGAATATGAATTTATTCAATTAGAAGATCAGAGGTGGCAGGCCACCCACCAATGGGTGTGGGAGAAATTGTTTGGTGAGCGCAAGGGTGTAATACACCATTGTGACTTAAATAAGTATAATAATTCACCAGAAAATTTCAAATTGATGACGTGGGCAGACCATGCCGAGTTGCACAGAGGTCTTGGTAAATTAACTGGTGAGGCCCGCGAATCAAAGCGTATTAAGTGTTCTGAGGCGGCCAAATTGAAATGGCAAAACTCAGAATATAGATGCAAAATGGCTCCACATTGCCGCAATCGCGGAATGCAATTGAACCTAAGTGGTAAATCTTTCCGCAGGACAGCCGAATATTCAGTGGTTACCTGGGATGATTTATTAAATTACATTAATAATGGTGGCGATCTGGGTAGCGTGCGCAAAATAGCACACAATCTGGGATGTGCTCAGCGAGTTATTCTTAGGCTGTTTGAAAGGCATAATACTAATCTAGTTGATTTTAGAATGGCCGCTGTTGGTAATCACAAAGTTATCTCGGTTACGCCCTGCGAATCCGCTACTGAGGTATATGATATCGAAGTTGATGGATATAATTGCTTTGCAGCCGGTACTGAGTCGTCATGGATTATTGTCCACAATAGTGACGAAGCCAGTTTAGTAGATCCCGAACGCAAGCACACCATCGTAATCAAGGCCAAAACCCACGCCGTCAAGCACGCCCTCGAAGAGTTGTTCTTTAGCCAGCTTCTCATCGACAATTACGTCCGCCCCATGGTCAGGTACCTGTGCAAATATGGCGACGCCCCATATGAGATCGTCCCCACGCGTGATCGCGATGGAGTGGCATCCCTTCGTTTCGTTAACGTGTACAACTTCACCCGCATTGAAACCAAGCACGGTGACCTAGTAGGATTCTTCCACCAAGATGAAGTAATGGAAGAACCCCAATTTATGCACCCATGGCAGGTCATGCACCTCCGCCTGACCGACTACGCCAACATCTATCACCCATATGGTCGGGCGATTATGGAAGGTGGACGCAAAGCCTTCAAACAACTCCGGCTCATGGAAGATGCGGCCCTCATCTACCGTATCACTAGGGCTCCTGAGAAAAGAATCTTCAAGATCCCAGTGGGCAATATCGCTGCCAAAGACATCCCAGAATTCATGCAGGCCGTGGCCCGGATGTTCAAACAGCAGAAATTCTACGATCCCCGCACTGGCCAGTTCAACGAGCGGTTCTCCCCACTCATCCAGGAAGATGATTTCTTCCTGCCGGTTCGTCCCGATGGGACTGCCCCGAGCATCGACACTCTCGAGGGGGCCGAGAACCTTGACCAAATCAAGGACATCGAATACTTCAAAAAGAAGATGGTTGCACCAACCAAGATCCCCTTTAAGCGAGTGGGCATTGGTGAGGGCGCGGGTGAAGAGCAGGGCAAGTCCCTTTCCTCCACGGATGCCGAATTCGCCAAATCAGTACAATGGGTTCAGCGCGAAGTCGCAATGGGCCTCACCAAAGTTGCTATCTGCCATCTGGCCATGAAGGGATTCACCATTGAAGATCTCAAAGGGTTTGAGATCGGGATGAGTGCTTCCAGCGCTATCGATGAGCTATACCGTATGGAAACCTGGCAGAGCCGTACTGCAGTGATGAGTGACCTGAAGGAACTGGGATGGTTCCCAAAGGAATGGATTGTCACGCGGTTTTCGGATCTTAGCCCAGATGAGATCGATGAGCTATCTGCAATTATGTCGGAAGCTGGTGATCTACAGGATGAAGAGGGTGGGCTGGGCGGTGGCGGCGGGGGATTGGGTGGAGCACCCAAGCCGCCTCCTGGTGGTGCTGATAAGTTGCCGAAGATTGCTGGGGATAAGGATAAGAAAGAGGGCGGGATGGATAAGGGTCTCGGCAAACCGCCAGCTGGTGGTGCTGGGGCTGGCCTAGGAGCTGGAGCCGGAGCTGGAGCTGGAGCAGGTGCCGGAGGCGCAGGCGCGGGTGCCGGAGCTGGTGGACTAGGTGGCCTAGGCGAAAGACTAGACCACGACTACAAACGGCTGATTTCGGAGCAGAGGAAGATGCGCCGCGGCAAGATGATTCGGGAATTCATCGAGAAACTTGACGAAAAACGTAATGGCGTGACCAACTCGGCATACCAGCATGTGCTTAGTTTCCATGAAGTTGATGGCCTTCGTAAGGGTGCTGAGCAGAAGCTCATCATTGAGCACAGCATCTCTAAGGAAGTGCGGAAGAAAGCTGCCACAGAGATTTATAATATATTGGTCCAGAAAGACCAATAGTTATTCAAAAATAATTCAGAATCCAAGGTCCATTGTATCGGAGTATGGCAATGTCCCAACAGCGCAATCAGGAAACTTCGGCGTCCGTCCCCGCGAAGGTGACTATGGATACCCGTAAGTTCTTGTCCGCGATCAACGGGTCAGCCCAAGCCCAAATCGCTTTCTTTGAGGATGCGGTGCGGAGACTGGGAGAACAGCAGGGAGCAGCCTGGAAGCTCACTGCACTCCAATCTACCAAGCTCATCATCGAAGATACTACTGCCAATGAATTCCTGATCGCCGACCATGTACGCGAGAAGGGTGGCAGGGTCAAGATCAACAACATTGTGAAACTCGAACTCCATGAAGACACCAAGCCTGAGATGTTTGAGCAGGCCTGTTTCGCTCTCGTGGAATCCATCGAGAAGAGCAGTGCCAAGGATATCGATGCGGCCTATAACCGCGTTGCGGCCAGCCGCTTCCGTTCCACCGCCGTACCCTCCAGTGGCGTCGTCAAAACCAAAGATGGCGTCATCCGCCAAGTCACCGTCCACGAAAATAAGAGCTTGGGCCGCTCACTTGCCGAAGAGATTGTGGAGCTCCTAGCCGATAAGATCACCATTGGTGAATCTGGTGGCGTCGAAGGCACCTTCTCCAAAGACAAATCCTTCGACCTGGGGATTACCGAGCTAACTACGCGTAAGCTCGTCGCCCACAACATGCAGGAAGCTGCTCTCAGCGCCTACCGCAGCCCCAATTTCCAGACCATGATCGAGAGCGTGGCCGGCCTGGTTTCTCAGGATAAGTTGACTGACGCAGTGGGGTTCAGTTCGCAATTCCTGAAGGAGCACCAGGAATTCTGCCTGCTCAACGGCCCGCAATGGGAAAAACTGATTGGCGAAACGTTGGCTACCAAAGCCTGCTTCAACGAAGACCTCGTGCGGGATACGGCCACCCTGATGCGGAAGACCAACCTCAAGGTCAACCGGGAAGAATTGATCGACGCCTGGCGCAAGACCGCCGAAAAGACCGAGCACCCCATTATGCTCGAGAATGTGGACTTGCTCGCGAAAGCCGAGAACTTTGAGCAGGCCTATGAGCAATTCCTCCCCACCATCTTGGAAGTCACCGAGACTGACCGAAACGCCGCTGCCGCTGGACTACGGATGCTCGCGGACAAGATCAAGAATGGTGGCGAAGCTGGCGGGCAGACTGTCCAGAAGATCGACGAATTGATTAACAATATTGAGACCAGGGGCGATACCGCCTCTATTCACGCGGCCATGGAAGCCCTCGAAGCGGCAGGCCGTAGCTTGAAGCTCATGGAAGCGGGCGGTCTCAACGATTTTGACGCAATGCCAGGCTCCCAAGCCGGGGAAAGCGGCCCCGCTGAAGTTGGTGCCGCAGCCGGTAGCGAAGCCAAAGCAGCAGAACCAGCTGGAGTTACCAGCGGTGCAGGTGCTACCGATAAGCCTATTGTGGTAACGGTGGGTATCGATCCCAAGGCCATCGCAGCCGCCGCTGCTCCTCCCGCAGCTCCCGCCCCAGCCCCCGGTGGCGAGGGCGGTGAAGGAGAGGGTGGATTCGACCTAGATAGCCTTGGCGACCTTGGCGATCTGGGCGGTGGTGGCGGCGAAGGCGGCGAGAAGAAGGAAGAAGGCGGATTGGGCGGTGGCGCACCTAAGGGCGGTGCGGGCGCTGGCGGTGGAGGCAATCTCCTAGCGTCCAAAGAGCCAGCCGGTCCGGCCATCTCTGAGTCCCTCGAATCAGATCTCCTGAAAGAGTTCGCCAAGTTTGAAGGCGTCAAGGCCGAAATCATCCAGCCGGAAGCCGAGCCTGTCGCTGAAAACAAGGTTGAGCCGGAAGTCGTGGATGAAGAAAACCCGGATGACCCCTATCGCCTCCCGAAGGGCATGGTAGAATCCGACCTGAATAGGGACTACCACACGCTCGTCGAGGATGCTGTCGGCACCCAAGATGTTGAAGAATTCAAGAAGGAAATCGCCACCAACCCCAATGCTGCTAAGGACCCCTTGGCGGCACAGGCGGCTGCTGAAGCCTACATCCGCAAGAATCAGCGTATGGCTCAACAACTCCAGGGCGTGACCGATCCTAAGGCCCAGCAGCAGATGGTGACCGATCTCAGTGGCCAACTGCTCGCTCAGTACCAGCAAGCCCAGGGTGCACCCGAGAGCGTTCAGGATACCGGCACGGTTATTTCTGAGGGCCAGTATAAGTGGCAACGCTTCCGGGGTCGCCTAGGCCGGCAAGGCTTCAAGCGTTCCTCCATCAATAAGCTTGATGAGGGGAAACTCAAGTGGCTGGAACGCGAAGAGAAGGCCGTCCTTGGTGAGTACAAGGGCGTCAAGTTCGTTCTGGATAATAGCCAGGCTCCCCTTGTGCTCCTCAGCGAAAATGGGGCTATTGAGGTCCCCGTTCCTGCTGAGATGGTCGGCGGTGCTTTGTTCCTGAGCGAAGCCTCGGATAAGGAAGCGTCGATCGATGAATTTGTGGAATGGCTCGATTCCAATATCGAGTCGCTCCGCGTTACGGAAAGCAATCTGACTGGTAAGCCAGCGGAACAACCTGCTGAGCCGCAAGGCCGTGAAGCTACGGTTGATGAAGCTGGCAAGCCGGAAGGTGTGCAAGAAGGCAGTGATTGGTGGAAAGCGAAGCAAGCAGAAATGGCAGCAAAGAAGTCAGGAAAGAAAGAAGAGCCAGCAGCGAAAGAAGAGCCAAAAGAGCCAGTAGCAGCACAGAAGCCAGAAGAGCCAAAGAAAGAAGAGCCAAAGCCAGTCGAGACCAAATGACCCGATGAAGACCGAGGGCGTGTGTAACAGCACGCCCTCGCCGTATATATAATCCCATCCCGGCAAAAATAAATTGGCAAAACATGGAGAGACTATGATCACCAGACAATCCGGGATCGTGCAAGAATTCAATCGCGGCCTCATCGCCCAAACCGGCATCATCCCCGTCGGCAAGAAATTCCTCCAGGAAACCTACGCCTTCGACGTCAAAGAAGTCAAGTCCGTTCTCTCCGAAGCCGCCGGAGCGGCAGCCAAACAAATCCTCCGCATCACCGGCATCTTCCAAAAGATGGACGAAGAAAACCAAAATCACCGCCTCTACACCGGACCAATCATCCGCGAAGCCGTAGGAGCCCTCCAACCCGACCTCACCCGCCGCGTCGTCATGGGCGAATTCGACCACCCGCCCGATGCCAAAATCCACCTCGAAAGAGTCAGCCACCTCATCACCAAAGTCTGGACCGAAGGCAAATACGTCTACGGCGAAGCCGAAGTCATCGAAGGCACCGACCAAGGTAAAAACCTCGCCGCACTCCTCCGCGCTGGGGTCAAGCTCGGCATCTCCTCGCGCGGCGTCGGCGACATGGAAGTAGTCAACGAAGGCTCCGAGAACGAACGCTACATCGTCCAGCCCGGCTACCGCTTCGTCACCTGGGACGTAGTTGGTGAACCATCCGTACTGGAAGCCACCCTCTCCGTAATGGAAAGCCGCCAAGGCAAACCACGCCGTGGCATCATCACGCGAGCCAACCTCTCCCAGATGAACACCAGAGCAGCCCTGATGCGGGAATTACGCCAGAAACTCGGACTATAACACAGCCCACTTGTCCCCCTCTCTCTCGCCATGCCCCCGTTCTCACAGCTCGGGGGCATCGGCTTATTTAGAGCTTAATGGTATCCCCACCCGACAACATCCCCGCCTCGGCAAACCGCGTCAAAGGCCACCGCGTCGGAAAGCCCTGTGCATCCTGCGTCCCATTAAAAGCACCCTGGATGAATAAATTCCTGGACGCAGCAGGAAGAAATACATAATAAGTAGGAGTTGCGAACCCCTCACCAGCGCGTGCCAGCGGCCCTTCACTCAAATAAAAAGCAGGAGCATCGGAATAGGTATCACGCCCCGCTGGCGTGACCGTTAGCCCGAACAAATCTGCAAAAGCCTGGATGTCTGGCTGAACTTCCTCGAATAAAGTCTTGAGCTTCATACCTTATCTTTGAGCTATAATAAATCCAACCCACTGCGAGCTTTCTTCTTAATGCTCCTGGCCATTGCCTTCCCCACGATTTTCCCAGCATAATTAGGATCTTTCCAGTTCTTTCGTGCGCGGGAGCCGGCGGCCTTGCGTGATAATGCACTCCATCCCATTGAGCTCGAGCAGGACTTACACTTATAAAGTTTGCTGCCCCTCTGGTATTGACGGTAGATAGCGTCAATAGAGACTTTGGAATCCTTGCCGCAGACTCGGCACTGAGTTAAGAGGATGCAATTCTGGAGGTTGCGGTGCCATTTTACGACATGGGCTTTATGGGCAATCATGGATTCTACAATGGCCATTATTTTACTCATGCATCCTCCGAGCAAATGTAAATTTTAGGAAACAGGATGACATCTAGCATCCGTTATCTACAGAGGAGCAAAACATGGCCGGCAAAACTCTCACTGGATTCTCGGGAACCAAGAGCGGCGGGGCGGGAATCGGCATGAAAGCAATCGGCGGCGGCGGCGGCGGCAAGAGCCTCGCCAAAGCCAATGTCCGCCCCATGGCCGGCACCTCCGGTGGTGTCACCAGCGGTGGACATTTCGCCGGTGGCGAACACAAGATGGCCAACCTGGGCGGCAAGAGCGTGTGCTGCGGCACCAAGGGCAAAGGCCCAGCTCTCATGCCCAAAGGCAACAGCGGCGGCCTGAAAACCACCTCCGTTGCTGGATTCACCAAGTCCGGCCTGGCCACCAAAGACGTTCGCCCACAACCTGAGTAAGTAGGGCCAAGAGTCTGTAGTTTAAAAGGACACAGAGGAGAAGCTCATGGAAAAGATCAAAGCCCTACTCGAACAACTCGGTGGATCCAAAGAACTCGCGACTACCATCGTCAAGACCCTCGAAGAGTGGAAGAACAAATCCGCCACCGAAATCAAAGAAGAATACCAGAAACGCCTGGAAAAGGCGAAAGCCCTCTGCCTCGAAGAGGTCGAAAGTTACAAGCGTGACCTTGCCCGCAAAGTGCAGATTTTCTTCGAAACCCGTTCCGAGAAGATCGAGCAACAGATTGCCAAGCAAGTGGCCATAAAGGACGCCGCTGCCGAAGCCAAACTCCAATCCATCGCAGCTCTGCTCGAGGGAGTGGAAGTGAATGGCAAAGGCGATACTGCGGAAGTCAAGGCCGCCCAAGGGCAAGTACAGCAACTCACCGAGCAACTCCACGCTGAGCAGGAAAACTCCAAGATGCTCGCCGAAAAGGCCATCCGCGCCCACAGCATCGCCGGGAAAACTCTCGAACGGAACAAGGTCCTAGCCAAGGAACTCCAAGAAGCCCTGGTCAAAGCCGGCAAACCCATCAACGAAACCAAGGTGGAACCAGCCAAACCAGTCGCCGAAGGGAAAACCGAAGGCAAACCCGAAGCCAAGAAAGAGGAACCTGCCAAATCCCTCACCGAAGGGCGCAAACCGTCAGCTGAACCCGCGACGACCAGACTGAGCGACCACTCCCAAGTTGCCACCAAAGTGGAACCCAAGAAGGAAGCCCCAGTCATCGCCGACAGCTTCAGCCCCGATGCCATCGCCGCATCGCTCGAAGAGTAACTGAAAAAAGACAACTTCCAGGCAAACCTATAATTAAGAAATGGGATTTGCCAGGATAAGGAGAAATACCCATGGCAGAACACGTCAAAACCACAATCACTGAAACCCGCGACTCCCACAAAGCCGCAGTCCTGGCCGAATCCAAGAAAAACCAGGACGTCGCCCGCTGGAGCCCAGTCCTCCAGAAGTGCCGCGAAATCAAGAAGGGCAAACTCGGCCTCATGGCCACCCTGCTTGAAAACCAGCACAAGGCCTGGGACCCCAAAAACCGCACCGTGCTGTTCGAAGACGTCACCACCACCGGCAACGTCGCCGACTTCACCCGGTTCGCCCTCCCCCTCATCCGCAAGAGCTACGCTCGCCTGATCTCCGACAACCTCGTCGGCGTCCAGCCAATGAGCCAGCCCGCCAGCCTGATCTTCTACATCCGCTACCGCTACGCCCTCACCAAGGGCCAGACGGTCGCCGGAACCCAGATCATGCGTCAAAACACCAGCCAAACCTTCGCCAAGCAAAACGGCTGGGCACTCGACCCCTACTACTCCTCGCAGCAAGTCCGTGACGAAGACGTCACCACCTTCGCCGCCAACAAAGTCGATCACATCCTCCAACACCGCCCAGTACTCGCCGGCACCGTAGTCCTCAACGTCTACGACCTCGCCCAGAAGAGCGCCACCTGCGAAAACATGGTCCCCTGCGTCCAAGTCACCTTCGACTCCGACGGCGCAGTCGATGTCGTAGTCCTCGGCGAAGGCTGCGATGTCACCTCCGGTATCACCGTTGATACCTCCTACTCCAGCTTCAGCAACACCACCGGCGAACTCAAAGTCAAATTCGATGCTGGAACCTTCCCAGTCGGCGCATTCGCCCGCGTCAACTACGAATACGACCTCGAAGCCAACCCCTTCCAGCCCGAACTCACCCTGAGCATCGACAGCGACTCCGTCGCCGCCGTTACCCGCAAGCTCAAGACCGCCTGGTCGCTGGAAGCCGCCCAAGACCTCAAGGCCGTACACAACATCGACGCCGAATCCACCCTCACCGATTTGATGGCTGATGAAATGGTCGCCGAAATCGACCGTGAAATCATCAACGACCTGATTATCAGTGCGGCAATTCGGGCCTCCCACAACTTCGCCACCGCCGCCGGAGCCTCCGTCAACTTCACCGACCGCAACATCGCTCTGCTCTACAAAGTCCTCGAAGTTGCCAACATCATCCACCGGACCACCCTCCGTGGCCCCGCCAACTGGATGGTCACCTCCGCGGACATCAGCTCCAAGTTCGAGCAGCTCAACGACTTCCGTGGCTCCGACGCCATGGTCGACGAAGGCATGGATATCGGCATCATGAACGCCGGCACCATCCAGGGCAAACTCCAGCTCTTCAAGGACCCGCTGTTCCCCAACTGCAAGATCCTCTTGGGTTATAAGGGCAATTCGGTCCTGGATGCTGGATACTTCTATGCTCCGTACATCCCCCTCCTCTCGACCCCGACCGTATTGGATCCAAACTCCTATACGCCGAGCAAGGGCATCATGACGCGGTATGGTAAGAAGTTGATAGAAGATGGTGGACTTTACTATGCCACCATCACCGTATCGAATCTGTAATAGTTTAGTAAAGAACCCCGGCCTAAGAAACCGGGGTTCTTTTTTATATATGCACATAATACTATAATGACGCGATGTATTAAAGGTATTATGACAAACGATGAGAGGTTGCATCGCAACAGAGAATATGTCAAGAAGTGTAGGGCTGGCAGGTCTATTGAGCAGTCCAAACACAATCACTTATATTACACAAGAACGTGGAGATCATGGATTACCAGGCATGCTTGGCAGGCGATTCTGGAGGATAAATCCAAGGGTAGGGGCTGCGATTTAGACCTGGGATTTATCAATAAGTTATATAGTACCAATGAAAAGTGTGCGATTTCTGGTCTAACTCTCACGCACGATTTTTCACTTTGGTCTCTATCGATCGATCGCATTGACAATTCTATTGGGCACACTAAACTTAATACCCAGTTAGTGTGTAGGGGCATTAACCTAGCTAAGAATCGACACACCAATGCGGATGTGATATATTTTGTAGAATGTATTAAAGATCCAAGTTTATTTAAACCAGAGAAGTTTAGTAGGGATTATATCTCAACTTGTGTCCGAAACGCCCAGGCCAAGTTCGCCGAAAATGATATTAATACTGATAAGGTAGTGGAATTATATAGATCTCAGAATGGCGAATGCGCCCTCGCTGGGGTTAAAATGGCATGCTATGCCCACCCATGTCTTAGCTTATCTATTGATCGAATTGATAATAAAATCGGATACCTAGTTACTAATATTAGATTGGTTTTGAAAGCCATTAATAGGGCTAGATCAACGTTTGATGATTTAAGTGTTATAAAATGGATTAATGATATAAAGGCGAATCATGGGCAAGTATGATATAAATATGATTAGGCAGATGGTTGAGGTAGATGGCATATCGATGTCATCCGTTGCGGCACAATTGGGGACTGCGCCGGGTGTTGTATCGGTAATTTGTAAAAAACATGGCATAGCCGGGCGGCACAAATCAATCGAAAAATTGTTGCCGATCGCCAAGGTTTATGGTGCCTATGTGGCCGGGGCCAGTCTAGATGCTCTTCATAAGGCATATTGCGCGCCAGTGGCCAGGATTAAGCGGCAACTGCTTAAGTATAAACCAGAAATGAAATTCAGATCCATGGATGATGCTAAGAGGCCAAGCATACTAAATGATCGCGAGCAGTTTGCTGAGTTAGCCAATAAATATTCATTTAGGAAGATAGCTTCCATGGTTGGGGTGCGGGCGAATACTGTCTGTGCAGTGGCGGCTAGGTATGGAATAAAAGCACTGCATAGGAGTCCACAGCGGAGTGTGGATGCTCCGGTCAAGGCTTTTGTTATTCCCAGTACTGGCAAGTCGGTTAAATCTGGCATTAAAGTTAAATACTGTAATTATGAGTATTATATTGAGCCAGATGGTATCTCAATTGCTCATGAGCCAGGGCCGAATCGGCGTGTAGTGGTGCGCGATATGCTGGTGGCAGCAGCAAACTCCGCCGATCTCGGCAAGTTTGGTGATTATTATAAAATTGTGATTCAGGATGCTGATCGATATTATTGTTGCAACTGGAAATTAATCTGGAATACTCCAGGCAGTTGTGCCGATTGGCTTCTTAATTATGGGTTTATGCCACCTCAATATCCGAGCCACATATTGCGTGGTGGGTTGGATGGATATAAATCGCCAGGTGGTGCGCAATTTAATGCCAATTTCCAGAATGATAGCGCGGTTAGCCTGATTAAGCATTTTAGCCAGCATTATTGGAGATCTACCCACAAAGGGTATCTGCCAGTTACTGCGGCGTGGGAATGCGGCAATACATCAATTCTAAGAAACGCCATTGAGAGGGCGTGGGCGATTAAATCTGAAGTCGCCATATATGGATTTATTAGCTCAATCATTAAGTTTTATAAGGACTTTGCGGCAGTCTCCATCTTTAAACCGTGGGTTGCTCGCGGCGTTTATGATAAGTATCTTCCATCTGGCGGTGTGATTGTTGATCCTTGTATGGGTTGGGGTGGGAGATTGCTTGGGACTATTGACGCTAAATATCAATATCTGGGGTCCGATCTCAATCAGAATGTGATTGATTCTCATGTTAATCTTAGGAAATTTGTTGGTGCTCGGTTTTTGAGTGAACCGCAGTTTAGTGTTGCTGATGCTACTGTGTGCGATTTTCCTGATGGCGATTTGTTGTTGACTTCTCCACCCTATGATGATACTGAGCATTATTTTGGGATTGATAGTTCTAAGACGTTGACGAAGCCGATCGTTGAGAATATTTTGAGTAAGTTTAGGGGAATGGTGGCTTTAAATTTGCCGAAGAGACAGGAGGAAATGTGTTTGGGGGTGGCGGCTAAGTGCGGTCGCAGACTTGTTGATCGTATTGAGATGAAGACGGCGAGCTTTATGGGGCGGGAAAAGACGTTTGAACCGATTTTGGTGTTTGCGACCAAATGAGTTTGAAGTATGTGTGCAAATATAGTGTAGTTCCTATTTGGAGTTATGCTATGGCTGCTTCGCGTGAAGAGATTCAGGGCATTGCGGATTTGTTGGAGGATGCATACACTGGGGAGGGGTGGCCGCCCGCTCCGGAAGAGGTTCAACAGATGAGTAGTCGGTGGGTGAAGCCCGCTGCTCCTGTGGCCCCTGAGGTTCCGTACCCCACTTCGGATCAAATTCATAAGGTGATGGAGGATTTTGGGTTGGAGGGGTCCACACCGTTGTCGGTGTTGATGCGGGAGTTGCTGCGGATGGAGACGAAGTTGGATGATACGGATACGAGGGGGTTGATGCGCAAGACGTTGACGCAAGTGCAGGATCGGGGGGAGCCGGCGGGGAGCGTGAGTGATATGGCGGCTCCGTTGGAGGGGGTGGGTAAGGATAAGGGTGTGATTGAGGGGTGATTTTGGAGATTGTCAAGGCCACTTGGTCCTGGGAGGCTCGGCTTCGGTCGGGCCTTCTTGGTATTTGAGGGCTTTTCTGGCGGCGGGGCGGTGTGACAAGAGTTGTTATGGATGAGCCGCGCGATTTTGCTAAGCCGGTTTTCAGGCCGATGGGTCCTCCGTTCTCGGAGGGTCCGGTGGTTGTGGTGCGGGAGCTGGGTTTGGGGGTGGATGGTAATTTAGAGTTGGTGGATTGGTGCAATCCTGGGACGCGTGTTCCGGTTTTTCTGGTGGTGCATGAGGGTGGGCCTAATAATGTGTCGTTTCGTATGGTGCATCGGGCGGCGTTGGTGGGTGAGGGGGTGTGGTGTCCGGTGGGGGAGTTTTGTTATGATGCGTTGTGTGATTTACAGGGTCAGGGGGTTAATGCGTCGCTGGAGTTGTTGTTGGTGGCGTTGTTAGATTATGGGCGGGGCCGTGGAGGTCGGCCCATATTGTGCCCCAATCCGGGGGAGTTGGCGAAGGCGATCAGGACGTGGGTGGAGAGACCGCGTTGTTAAGAAATATTGAAATATTGTTATTTTCTGCTGCGTTGGTGGGTGGGTTATTTTCTGCTGCGTTGGTGGGTGGTTGGGTGGCTTTGCGGGTATTTATTTATAAGTGGTTAAATCCAATATTCGATAGGGCTTCGCGCTGAGTATACGGCGACGATGTGTGGGGTGGATGAGAATGGGTGGTTGGTGGAGGTGCCGCAGGCTCCGGATTCTGGGATTAGGCCGGCGGTGGCGGTGCGGAATGAGTATTGGCATTGGTATGTGTTTAGTGATGGCAAGTGGTGGTTGACGCGGAGTGATCAGGATAGGTGTAAGATTTATCATCGGCAGCTTATGGTATTTAGTGGTCTACATTTGAGTTTAGGTAGTCGGGTGCCTTGGTATGAGGTGAGGAAGAAGTGGGTAGATACTGTGCATGGGATGGTTGAGGAGTTGGGATGTTAGGTTTTAAGTTGCATACTTGTACTGGTTGTCGGTTGGTGGTGCGGAATTTTGGATGGAAGAAGGGGTGGTGGCGTGTGTGGAGCGGGAGGCCGTGCGAGGATGGTTCGATGGTATTTGTGGCGTTGCCGTGGAGCAGGTGGCTATCGAAATGGCGGTTTCGGCGGACTGTGCGGAGGATGAACTGTGGTTAAGGGCAGTAAGAGGAAGTATTATTGGGCGTGTAGCGCCGGGACCGGGGGAGCCTTTCATCCTGATGCTGAGAATTGTAGAGCTCGGAGTCGGGCGGTTTATGATGATCCCAAGGCGGCGATGGCGGCGGGGGCTAAGCATGCGCGGAAGTGTTATTGTTCGAAGCAGCATGGGGTTAGCTTGAGTACTGATTGGGAGGCCTCGAAGGTGAAGGTGGTGAAGCTTCAGTGTGCGTGTGGGGCAGAGGCCGATGGGCATAGTTATGTGTTTTGTTCGTTGCCCCTTGGGCATCGCGGGAAGCATCGTTTTGTGATCGAGTGGAGTCAGTGATGAGGGTTGTGATTAATAAGTGTTTCGGTGGGTTTAGCTTGTCGCCAGCGGCGTTGCTATGGTTGTATAAGCATGGGTTTAGGGCGAACGCGACTCTCGCGAAAGATTATTATAATGAGTCTGGGGAGCTGACGGCTAAGTTGCGGAAGTGGAGGAAGTACCGCAAGACGGGGAAGCGTGGTGGTTTTGCGCCGGTAGTCTTTTCTCCGGACGAGAAGCTGGTGCTGACGAATAATCTGGGTTGCCGGTCTGAACCGTTACTGGTGGAGTGTGTGAAGGCGTTGAAGGAGAAGGCTAATGGGGACCATGCGAAATTGAAGATTGTGGAGATTCCAGACGATGTGGAATATACGATTGAGGAGTATGATGGACAGGAGCACATCGCGGAGAAGCATCGCACGTGGGATTGAGTTATATTTTCTTAGTGAAGATGGTGAGTTTGGTTTTATATCCGAAGTGGCGGTGGAATTTAGTTGATTCTTTGTTTATGCGGAACGAGTCGATGTACATGGTATGTATTCCTGCTCTGGCGCAGTCGCGTTCGAGGCGGCGGTAGAGGGTGGTGGCGACTCCTCTGTGGCGGTGGTGGGGGCTGACGTAGGTCCAGTTGATCCAGCAGTATTTGTTCTCATATCCATAATCGATGCCGTGGGGGATTTTTGAGCCGATAGTTCCCCAGACGAAGCCGATGATGCCGGTGGCGTTGGATGATACTGAGTCGGCGACGATGATTTCCTTGTTTTTGATTGCTTTCTCGATTTTGGGCATGAGGAGGTGGAAGGGTTCGTGTTCATGCATTTCGGAGTTGCAGATGGCGATGATGCCATCGTAGATGTAGTTCTTTTCGGAGAGTTCGGCGTAGCGTGTATACATCGGGCACCTCGTTGGTCAAATACCGCTCCGAGTATTTGAGTCGCATGGACGAGCGCGCCGCACCAGATCTGCGCATTGATTTTCTTCCATTTGTGGAGCCTTATTCTAGGCACGCCATTTTTGTGGAAAAGATGATTGCCCGAACGCCCGAGGGGGAATTCACCGAGGACATAACCAATCCGCACAATATACCCATCTTCATGATGTGCTTTGCTTTGGAGCTTGATCCTCATTCATATATTCCAAATGCGGTTCGATTCTTATTTGATGGGGAGTTGTGGCTTCCCATAGGAAATCTTGCCACGGGGCTGATTGAGGATCTAAATTCTATGCACGGGTTGAATTTGAGTTATGATTTCTCTGTCAGGATGGCTATTGGTGAGAGTGCCAAATGCGAGTGTTGCCCCAATCCGGTACTGGTGCGGGACGCGGTGAGTCTCTACCATGAAAAGTTCTAAAATGCTTGACTTGGGTCGGTGGAAGTCACCGGCACGCGTCTACGAACTTGGTGTTACCTACATCTATGATGTTGGGGTTAAATTGTGGTGTAGCACTAAACCAGGTTCGAAGGCAATTTTATACTTAGCGGTGGGGGTAGAGATGGCGGGGCAGGATTATTTACATACTATCCAGTGGATGATGCCTAGTGAGTTGGAGAAATTTGATCTGAGGAATAGAAAGAGGCATTGGGGGAGTCAGTATGGCCCGATAATAAATTTGGACGAAGCGGTTCGCGGGACGGCTGCGATAATAGATGGGCTCGCCGATTAAATATACAATCGGAGGCCCCTATGAAGATGTACGTTGCGTTCCCGTATGCTGACCGTAAAGAAGGCTATTGGCTTGAAGTGGTGGTGGGGTGGGTCACGAAGAGTAATCTTGGGCATGTTGATCTGTGGTTTCAGCGGGATGATGGTGTAATTATGCGAGCCACGGCTGTGCTTAAGGGTGGGGTGGTATTTACTAATATTGGGCCATCTGGGGCTCCCATTATCTACGACGAGTCGCTATATGAAATTCATCCGCTTCCGGATGATTTTCCATACCAGAAGGTTTTGGATTGGTTGTTGGGGCAGGGAGAATTTGTGGATAAGGGGCCGGAGATTGGGTGCCCCTACGATATTAATGGGGTGTTGCGGTTTGTTTTCCCGTGCACCAAGCCATCGGCCAGGGCGTGGTTTTGTTCGGAGTTGGTGGCGAAAATGCTGTCGCTCTACGAGAAGTTCACATGCTTGGGGGTGCGGCCCTATTTGTTCTCTCCGGCACTATTGCGGGATAAGTTGATTGAGCTATTGGGTGAATCTAGAGCGGCATAGTAATCATAAATTCAAAGTTGTCGAGGGGGAGGCGGATGGATTTGAGGCCAGCTCTGGCTTCATAGATTTCCCAGGGGCAGATGCTCAGGGAGCCATTGGGGTGGGTGATTTTAAGGTAGCCTTTGTCGATAGTCCAGGGGAAGATGATGGATCGGGTTTCGATGCAGGTTAGTTTGAAGTCGGTGAGGGGCATTTTATACTTAATCCCAAAGACGTCATAGACGCAGAGGGTTTTCCCGTCGCACCATTCTAGGTAGAAGCCTTTCCACCCGCAGGCGATGCGATTGTTCATGTTTCCGCCGATGAACCACTGGTTGTATGGGTCGAACGTCATGTATTATATACCTATGTCAAGATCGCAACCCACAGCGTGTCGTTCTTTCCGCAGCGTTTTCTGTGGCGGCTTGGCGGCTGTCGAGAAAAATGGACTGATTGTTCCACATTCGGGGGCTTATGCTGATCCTGGGAATGATCGGATAATATTTACATTGGAGGTGCAGTGGGGGATGCCGCCTGTCTTGGGGCCGGAGCCGACTTATGGCCCCTCGCTCATGCAGGCTTCTTTCGTCAAGTGGCAGAAGCTGGTCATGCCCACAATCCGCCGCGTATACCCGACTTTGATGGCTGCGCAACTGGTGGGGGTGCAGCCGATGTCCACCCCTACATCTTTGCGATTTTACATCAATGCTAGGTGGCAATCGGCACAGTCGATAGCGCAATACGATTGCCGGATTAATGTGGCATACAATGGAAGGGGGAAATTCTGGATGACAAACTATCATGGGAATCAGCTGTATGTGGGTAGTAAATTTCGGGTAACGCAAGCGGCGTTGGCGGTGGCCCAAAGAGCGGTGCGTGACTTCGTGAACAGAAGTTGCTAGGAGCGCGGTGCGGCGGCACGGTTGGTTATGCTGATTGAGGCTCATGGCAGAATCTTTGCGGTTAACATTGCCGATCTGTCGTACCATACAGCTAAGGGGCTGGTACACGAGGTCAATAAAAGGCTGAAGGAGGGGCAGCACCTGATTGATATTGTCAAGGCGGACATTTATTTGGGGGATCGTGCTCGTGAGTCGCCGATTTTAATTTTTATGGTGTGTGATCCTGACCCGCGCATCAAGCCTAGTTTTAGGTATTGGTGGAATAATATTTCCGAAACGGTGGGCGAATGGGGGCCTCGGAGTGTCATTCCTGGGAGTGCGAGGGAGATTGCGGTGGCGGCGGTGCGCAAATTCTGTGATTCAGTTACCAGCTCTTAGTCCAATGGATGGAGGGGACGCTGATCTTACCGCATACGCGCTGGGCGATTCGCTCGCAGAGTAAGTGGCGTACAGTAGTAGCTTCGATGAAGCGTGCCTCTTTTAGAAGCTTATCGGAATAATAAAATAAGAAGTCGGTGATCTTGGCGTCTTCAATTAGGCCTAGGGCGTAGTAGAGTGTAGATGGTTCCACGATGATGCCCCCATACTTGTAATGGTCGAGCTTATCGAAGTCAGCCATTTTCCATTTAGGATTGACCGCGCCAATTTGGGTGACGTCGATGAGATTGAAGCCATCGCTGAAGTCGGCGATGAGGCAATCGATGGCTCCTGCTCCTGGGCTACGGCAATTCTGGTAGGGTGGGCGGTACCAGATTTTCTTAATGTGTAGGGGATGCACTCGGTTATAGGTCCGGATGAAGCTTTGCTCATGTTTTACCAGGCCCACGTCGGGGGTCATGTGGGCGATGGGGTCGTAGCGTGCTTCTGCGATTTTCCGAAGGATGGTTTCGTGTTTGGCGATGTCGTTATCGGTTAACATTTTATACCTCGAAAGAAGGGTCAGAGGCGATTGTACTGACGGTCCCATGTTTGATGTGGTGGCGGAGTAGGATGGATTTATACATCATCTTGTAGGAGTCGGACTCGAAGTGGGCTTTGAAGGTTTTGTACCAGGTGACGGCGAGCGGATGGATCAGCTGGCAGTCATCCTTGAACTTGGGTGTGATGATGGTTTTGGATTTGCCGCCACTTAGTCTGGGTGTGACGCGGATGTGGATGCTTTTCCGCTCGTTGTTCATGCGTGTGAATTCTTTGTCGACTCCTGGGATTTGGAGCATATCTGAGATGATGTCGCCGATAGTTCCTACTTGGTCGGTAATCAGCCAGAAGTGGCCTGGGCTGCTCTCGACTGGCTGGCATTTTATGTTGAGGATAGCACCAGTGGGCGGCGGCAAGAACTGCGTCGGTACTATCGCAGTCGAGTACCGTGACATGCTTGTGTTTCCCGATTTGGGTGCTGACTACGCCGAAGGTGTCGTGCCGTTCATATCCGGATTGTTCTTCTCCTGGGAGTTGGTCTGAGGAGCAGAATGCTTTGGTTAGGCAGGCGAGGCTCTTGGCGGACATTTTCTCTGTGGGGCCACCATATTCATGCGATTCGCAGGTGATAAGAAAGTATTTTAGAAGTGCCGGTGAGTAGTCAGTTTCGATGGCATCCTCCGGTGGTTTGTGTTGGCCACGGATTATGTCTAAGATGTTCATCACTATAAGATACGCTGGGCTAATATGAGCTGCGAGATCAATGTCAATTTGTCAGCCACCTGTTGCACTCGTGAGCATAGGAAGCTCAAGTGCACCTGGTCTATAGAAAAGGCTCAAGACATCATGCAAGCCACTTTTTGGTGTGAACCGGCGGCCTTCAAGAGAACGCCTAAGCCGTATCTGGGGAGTGTCAAAAACATCATCAGCGCCCATGTGGTGAGGGTGGCGGCGCTGGATTATCGGGGACAGTTGGCGTTTCCTGTTGATGCTACGAAACCTAATCATGGGGTAGCCGCTGTAATCGTGGCATTGATCTATTGGAACGGCTCTGGGGCAACTGTCGCTACAGATAGCAATCGTTATTGGATTGATCCGGATTGCCAAACGAAATTATCGGCGGTGGACCGGATTATAATTAGCCAGGCTATTGATAAGTGGGGTCAGACTCATGGGGAGTTTAATCGTGAGGAGTATTTGACTGCATTGATTGCACAGTCGCTGCTCCACGATATCGATTATGATTTGCAGAAGGATTTGAGTCGTTAATGCCTAAAGTCAAGGCTAATTTATCTATTATGGGCATTGTCAGTCTTGACGACCATGGGATGATCCGCCCTTGTGACGATCCTAATAATCCCAGTGCATGGTTTATTATTCAGCCACCCAATGGCCGGCTGGCTATTTATAATGGGGAGGTGGCGCGGACGGTGTTGGGTGCGGAGATGTTTTGTGGGTCGATATTTTCTGGGGCTTCTACTAGGCCATTTTTGCTGGCTGATATTTATGGGTTGACTACGGTGGGCGAGTTTAAGCCGATGGACAATGATCTTGGGGTGGACGCGATTCAAGCGTATTTGAAGACAATCTGCGGCGAGGCTGACGCCGACGATCAGGATGAGTCTGTTAAGTAGGATTTGCTGCCCGCAGCCGTCGGTCGCACTAGGTATCGGCGAAAGAAACCAACAATAGTCTCAATTTAAGGAGAAAACATGGCCAGGTTGTGCCAAATCATCGCCATCGTCAATGGTCGGAAGTCCGAAACCCAGGCCAGGATCACGGAGATCCATCACCGGGTGACCAAGGAAGCCCTGTGCACGGGTCTGTCGCGGTCCTACACCCCCTCGGACCTGGAGAACGGCGAGAAGCTTCCCGCTGAGAATAAGCGGGTGCAGCAAGTCGCCACGGATGGGCTGAAGGAAGCGGCCAAGGTCTGGACTTCGCTGCTCGATGTGGTGGCCACTCAGGACACTGCCAACTGCGAGGCGAAGGCGGACGTTGTGGTGGATGGGAAGACGATCCTGGCGAAAGTCCCGGTGACGCACTTGTTGTTCTTGGACAAGCAGCTTACTGACGTCAAGACTTTCATCGACAAGATGCCGGTCTTGGATCCGACGTTCGATTGGAAGTTTGACTCGAATCGCGGGTTCTATGTTACCGACCCGGTGACGCAGAACAAGACGGTCAAGACGGAAGTCCCGCTGGTGATGTCGGAAGCCACGGACAAGCACCCGGCGCAGGTCAAAACTATCACCAAGGATGTATTCGTCGGCAATTGGTCGACGACGCACATGTCTGGTGCGGTTCCCGCCTCTGAGAGGCAGAAGCTCCTGGAGAAGGTGACGAAGCTTTTGGAGGCGGTCAAGTCGGCACAGCAAGTTGCTAATCAGATCGCCGTCTCTGACGTGTCGGTCGGAAAGGAGATTTTTGACTTTATCTTGGGCAATTAGAGACTGATCGCCCAAGTAGAGTTTTGAGCGTAAGCTGAGCAGAAGATTCAGACTCAACTTCGCTCTCGTGCAGGTTCGATTCCTGCCCCCGCTATTAGACCCACCCTTTGTGCAGATAGTGGATCTTGGATCCCGGAAGTTCCGGTTTGCATGCCTAAACTGCGGGTGGGTCTAATAGCGGGGTGGCGGAACTGGCAGACGCGGCGGCTAATACCCGTTGAGAGCATTCAGACTCAGATTATCGCTCCAGACTCAGACAATAGTGCTGGTTGCCAGGTCGAGTTCCAAGGCACCCTCCACCACCGATCACTGGTTCGAATCCAGTCCCCGACGCTTACCGTTTAACCTTCCGTCGGGGTAGCTAAGAGGAAAAGCAGGTGGCATTCAGACTGAGGCCTTGGATTAAACGGATTCACTGGCAGGTCGAAATAGCACGTTAATCGTCTTGTAAACGATATAACAACGGAACGGCGGAGTGTGCTAACTCCGCCGTTTCTGTATTCAAAGCATATGAGCGAAGAAGACATCAACGTAGTCCCTACCGTGGCAGAGTACATGAAGAAGCGCAGAGACGCTTTGCGGTCACAGCGTAAACGCGTCTTCTCGTCTGGAGTGTTGGTGGGGGTGGACTCAGATGGGCTAATAACTGAGAACTATGAATCACCTAATTGTAAGCCCATGTTTCTAGTCCGCACCAGTTGGTGCGAGCTCTTCGTGATTGACGACGAGCATGCTTATTACCTCTGTGAGCAATCGGAGAAATTATTGGGGGAGATTAACATAGCTCATGGCCTCGAACCAGAACGCGTCCTGGGTGTGGCCCTTATTATGGCCAACCTGGGGCATGAGTACCCTGTCTCGGCACAAGATAGGCTAGAAATATCCACACGAATTAGAGACGTCGCCAAAAAGATTGAGGATGAGAAATGAGAGAACCAGACAAAAGATGGAAAGACATGTCACGGCGGATCCTCTGCCCATTGTGCAGCGGGTCGAAGTTTGTGCCCATGCGGGACTTTATTGAGAATGTTTGGAAGCCCTACCGGAAGAAGTACCGGGAGGAACTGGAAAAGTATCGGGCACACAAGAAAGTGGTCAAAGCCGCCAAGTCCAAGCTTACGCCGGAGGAGCTGGCGGCGCTGCGTTCTCATTTTGCAGAACACTGAGATAACCAGCCACAGCCTTCCGGAGCACCTTAGCGCTCAGCTTGCTGGGGACGCAGAACCCGCCCATGCAGACCCCATCGCGTACGTTTAGGTAGATCTGGCCATCATAGAGGATGGTCTCGGTGTATGGTGCGGAATTTGGGCCGGCATACCTCGTACTCATTATGTCACATTGTACTAGGAACCAGGCCTTGACGGAGGGGGCGAGGCCGTCAACTATTTGGCCATCCTTCATGGCGGCTGGGCCAAGGACTTTCGCAGAGACGATAAGGCTGTCGTTTTTCATGCCCATCATATACGGCGGCATAATACCAAGGTTTTAGACCTGACCGCAGACCACGATGCGGTTTTGGCCTTCATTGAGAACGCCCCAGGCACTAGCGGCGGCGATGCCGATGAGTGTTATGAATTGGTCTTCCGGCGTGCCAAACAGATGTCCTGGTCTGGCAAGAATGGGGCTTTTGTGCTGATCGGTGATGCCAACCCGCATGAGCCTGATTATCTGCAGAACACCGAGCACCTCGACTGGCGTGAGGAACTGCAAGACCTCTGCGCCAAGGCTAAGGTCTTCGGTATGCAGTGCATGCGGAACGGTGGCAGCAATCTGTTCTGGGACGCAGTTGCTGAGCGGGCCGGGACCAAACTGCTGGTCCTGAATGACTTTTCGGAGTCTTCTGATATCTTGGGGGCAGTCGCCTATGCCGCCTCGGGTGACAAGGAAGCCTATGACCGGTACTCGACCAAGGTTAGTGCGTTGCGGTGCCGCTCGGCTGACTTTTCCTCGAATCTGACCAGTCTGCGTGATTCCATGGAGGGGAAAGCAGATCTCCCCTAATCTACTCAAATATATTGTAGAATAGGGAGACGCTATGCCTAGTAGAGCCTTTTTCAGTTGGGCCAAGAGCATCAATCCACATGGGGAAATCCCCATGTCTAAGATGCAAGAATACTGGCAGCGCGGACGTGACGCCTATGCCCGTGAAATGAAGAAATACCGGGCAGGCAAGCGGGATAAGGTTGAAGACAAGTGGCCATATGTTGCCGCAGTTGCAGCCCGTTGCGCCCAGAAGAGCGGATTCAAGAAACATCAACGCGCCCCTCTCGCTCGACATAGAAAATCCTATCGGATACGTGGCCCCTATTGGCAAAACAGGCCAGAGAGAGCCAAGGCCGAGAAAACTGGGCAGCGCACCTCCGAGTCCTTTGAGAATCGGGTTGACAATGCCATCAACGAGGTCGTCGCGGATTTTGGCCCGGATGTCACCCCGATGATCGAGCAGTCCGATTTGCTCGCGTTTCAGTCGCAGATTGTCGATGAGATGTTCTCCGCGTATCTGGCTGAGGATAAGGAAATTGATGACATCGCAGTGGCGACCATTCGTGAGGTCGTGCCGGATGTGGCCGCTAGTGATATCAAGCAAAGATTTATGCAGTGGACCAAGAACTACTGGGAAATCCAGCGGTATGCGGTCGATCAGGGAACCTGAAGAAACTTATAACCTAGTTTAACCAATTCAGCTTTTACTTTCTCGCTGGCGGAGGGAGCTGCAAGATAGCCGCTCGCCCTCGTCCCCATTATTGTGGTAACCAATTGGGGTTCTTTTTGAGCGCTTCTCCCAGCACCTTCTTAAATTCGTCGATGCTATATTTATTTCGTCCCCAATTAGCCCACGCGCATGTTAAGTGAATGTTATCTAATGAGTGTGGTCTGTTTGAGCTTATCCTATCTATGCTAATGCCGCACAGGCCAGTGGGATGCATGTCGAGGCCGGATATTGCACACTTGCCTTTTTGGCACATATACATATTAATTAGTGGCTGGAGGGAGAGATCGACTGCTTCATATCGCACAATTCTGGCGATTGAGCTTCTCAATTTCCGAACTACAGCAGAGCATTTTCGGCAGTACTTCCTACAATCTTGGTATCTCCCAAGCCGCACTGTCACATTGCATATCTGGCAGATTGTGGTTAGGCTGGCATACTTCGTGGCTGAGTCCTCAGCACGCCACGCGGCCCTTTTCTCTTCTGTTTGCGTGTGCGCAGTTAATTGTGTTGCGGTCTGGCACTTTGGGCATCGCTTGGTGGTTGGAGAAGTCTTTGTGAATTTCTCGCCGCATTCGCATTGCTGATTTGTGCCCACTAAATATCGTGGGCCACCGCTTTTAATCCTCGCATATCTCGCTTTGGCGGCATTGTTTCGCTGTTTTTTCGCTCGAGACTCTGAGCACTGGCCGCATCTGGCATGGGTGGAAGACTTGGTGACAATTTGGCATCCGCAATCACTGCAATTTATAATTTGATTTGTTCTCATATTTTATTTTTGATTAAATAGTGCGGCTTTGATTTATAAATACGCGGGCGAGAAAATATAGGGTATGAAGATTAGGGACCTTCACGAGTCGTTATCGCCTGGGGACATCGATCGGGTTATTGTTGCATTTGGTCGTCTTCCCAGAAGCCTGGCATTTCATGACAGACTTAGGAGAGCCTTGCGGCAGTTGTCTTTCTCCGCCGACGAAGAGACTATGCGGTCGGTGAATATGGAGATGAGTAGGAGGAGTGCGGAGAAAAGGCGGTGGGGCAAGAAGACCCCATCAC
>Ga0073936_10000286_pt1 | contig 74643 bp, 57 predicted proteins | sample AliMusrvi5mmetaG_FD_87041 | JGI IMG/M metagenome (GOLD analysis project Ga0073936, IMG submission 87041) | Freshwater lake bacterial and archeal communities from Alinen Mustajarvi, Finland, to study Microbial Dark Matter (Phase II) - Alinen... | ecosystem: Environmental > Aquatic > Freshwater >... | reverse complement strand
TTTCTCCTGCTCCAGGAAATAACGACAACTGTGGGTGCGACCCTGTCACCTTTCTTTTTATTAAACTCAGGGTGGTCAAAATTCAGTGATCACAGGTGGTCAATTTTCGGTTGTCATTCATAGTTTCTTAAAACAATCAGTTTCTTCTTTCTTAATTTCTTCGTTTCTTGATTTTGCATCACTATTTTAATCTCAAATACAACAGCATGGTGCTTAAAAGCCCAACAAGTACATATTCATCCGGTGATCGAACAACAAAGAATCGTTTCCCAATCCGTTTGGAAGGATTGAAAGAAGGAATCGTCCCGCATATCGCATCTTGCAGGCAATGTAGAAGTGCACCAACCGCTATAAAAGCAATGACGAAGGAAATTATGGCATATTGAAATTCGTTGTTATGCAACTGGAAGAAGTATCCCACAGCTGCAATATCGACGCCTTTCACTCCACGTGACCTTGAAAAAAACAACAAACAAATTGCGCTTACAAGATACGGGACAAACCAATGTGTTATTTTTCGGTGCCTATTTCTCCAGGCTCTCATATCGTTGGAGTTTTTCGCGTTTGGAACCCCTTCCAGGGCATCCGGCAGCACACTCCCAACCGCCGCAAAAAGAGCGGCTATTCCGCTGCCGGTGACTGAGAATACAAAAGAAGCTGTCAGGATTTTGTGGCTAAACCAAGTCATTGCGGTGTATTATTAGCATCTAATCGGTTCCGATTCAGCACCTATATAGTACCGATGCGGTACTTGTTTTACACTTGTTCTTGTTGCAGTTCCTTTACCATTCTCAACATAGCGTATCGAATAAAATTGAGCTTTGATCGCCCTGACAGTCTGGCGCCAATTTCAAGTTGTTCATATTCATACTGATTGAACGGCACTCGAATGGCTTTATAATCACGGATAGCGGTCTGCGGACGATAACCATACTTGATTTGACCAATGGTTTTGCCTTCTCTGTCTGTCATTTTGATTTCTTGAACAGCATTCTTGCCATGGGCGCGAAGTTGCTCATTGATGCCTTTGACGATTTCGGACAAGTTTCTCTCAGACATTGTATTTCTCCTTTGAAATTAATTACGGGAGAAAAAACAATGCCCCTATTGGGAGATGTGTTTTTACTCCCAAGTTGATGAATTGTTTTTTTTAAAATGGACGGGAAAAGACGAACACAGCTCAGATTTTCCCCGTGAATCAGATCAAGTCCTATCCGGTTAGAGCTGCCTTTTGCGTCATCTTATAGTGGTGGTGTCGTGGATTTTCAGATCACAGCGACAATTTTTGATTTGTCATAGCGGATTAAACAACGGTCACGTTAGACAAAAAAACCGATACAAGAACGAGCTTTTTGTTTTTTTCCTGAAAAAAAATGAGAGGTGTTGCTTAGAGTTGGTTTTAATTCTGCGCCTGTTTTACGAAGAGCGGAAAAAACGGCTTCTTTTCGGCGAGTTGCGATGAATTGCAATCGGAAGCCAACGTAGGTGTGCAGCTCAGATTTTCCCCGTGAATTAGAACAAGTCCTATCCGGTTAGAGCTGCCTTTTGCGTCATCTTGAAGTGGTTAGACAAAAAACCGATACAAGGACGTTTTAGGGGTCGAGGCACCGCCTGTCTCGTGTCTTTAAAAGGTCATTCCCTCGAAGCGTATTTCGGGATGCCAGTTTAGATCTCATTCGTCAAAGCGAAGAGATGTACTTTTTTTCAAAGAAAAGCTCTGCGGAAAGCAGGGTTTATGCTGTTCTGATTATAGAAAAAAAGTGGAATTGTGAATTTTACGATAATTTTCTTTTCAGAAAAAGAAAAGGATTTTTATCTTTTCAAGAAAAGAAGGCAAAAGTTTCCTCGTATAAAATAAAAAAAGCGTCCATTTCTGGGCGCCTTTTCAATGTCCGAATTTGTCCGAACTCAACTTTCCATCCACATGCTGCAACTACTTGTTTTTATTGGCTGGGGGACAGGGATTCGAACCCCGATAAGCGGAGTCAGAGTCCGCTGTCTTGCCGTTAGACCATCCCCCAGCAGGTGGAAAGTTGCGGTGAAAATAGAAGGATTCGCTCCGGTTGTCAAGGGAAAATCAATATAACACAAGGGATTGAGCACCCGGAACGCTAAGCGCCAGGATTCGGGTATGACTATCAGGAGATAATCAATCCAGCGTAACCGACCACCTGGCTGGTATCACCGCTGGCCTCGCCGGAATCAGTATAACGGACGAGCTCGGCCTTGGTCGCTCCTAACTCCAGGGCAGCCAGCAGGGCGATGGTGGTCGGAATGACGCCGCACATCGTGATCCGCTGGCCGATCACCGTTGCATACAGCCCCTGGGGGTCCAGGGCGAGAATGCGTTCAATCGCCAGTTTATCTTTCTGGGCCGCCTGCTGCCGCGATTCGTAATGGCTCATATCGGTCGAGGCCACCATCAACACCGGCTGTTCATAGTTTTTGATAGCTGTTGCCAACTCCTGGGCCACTTTCCGGCACTGGGAAAAAGAAAGCTGCGAGACCACCAGAGGGACGATCTGCAACTGCGGCTGCACCTGCTGGAGAAGGGGCACCTGCACCTCCAGCGAGTGTTCCAAGAGGTGGGCCTCATCATCCTCGACAATGATCGTGGATCGTTTAAGGATGTCCGCAGCCAGTTGCCGATTCACCGGCACCGTCCCCAGGGGCATGCGCCAGTCATCGGTCCCCAGAGCAAGGGTTTCTCCCCGGCCATGGTGATTGGGGCCCATGATCAGCACCGTTTCCGGCACCCGAACCCGGCTGATGGTAAAACCTGCGGTCGCGCCGGAATAGATATAGCCGGCGTGGGGCAGGACAACGGCTAGAGCCTGCTCTTTTTCCGCTTCGGCCACGTCTGGGACGAGCATGTCCATGGCGGAGCGTAACGACTCAGGGTTTCCGGGATAAAAACGATCGGCAACAGCTGGCATCCGTGTCATAACGTTCCCCTTTTTTTCGATTTCACTCCGGTTCGGCGTCGAACCGCTATTTTTTGACTTCCCAGGTGGTACCCTCCGGGCTGTCCTTCAGCACAATGCGATGGCCGAGCAGAAAATCGCGCACCTCGTCGGAGGCGGCCCAATCCTTGGCCACCCGGGCCTGGTTGCGTTTGGCGATCAATTGCTGGATGGCCTCTTCGTCCAGATCGATTCCGGCTAGAATTTTTACTTTTCTGCCAGCAACCGCCGCGACCGGGTCGTGCTGCAGAATACCAAGCACTCCGGCCAAACTGCGAAAGGACACACCGGTGGATCGTAACAGCTCAAGGTCGGACGCCACCGGCTGCTCCGGCAAGGCCCGCAGTACCTTATTAATATTTTTTACAGTGTCAAAGAGATGTCCAAGGGCCTGGGCCGTATTGAAATCGTTATCCATGGCCTCGCAAAATCGGGTGACCAGGGTATTCAATCCACTTCGGTCCTTGTCACTGATGCAGGAGGCACCGACCGGCCCGGCCACGGGCAGGGTCTCCAACTGGGCCAGGCATTCATACATCCGCTCCAGCCCAGACTGGGCATCCTGCAGAGCGGTCTCGGTGAAATCAAGCGGATTGCGGTACTGGGTGGAAAAGATAAACAAGCGCAGCACCTCTGGGTCGTACTGCTTAAGCACGTCGCGGATGGTCAGGAAATTACCCAGCGATTTCGACATCTTTTCATCTTTAATGGTGACGAATCCGTGATGCATCCACAGGTTGGCAAAGGGCTTACCCGAAGCCCCGCAGCTCTGGGCAATCTCGTTTTCATGATGGGGAAAGATCAGATCTTTGCCGCCGCCGTGGATATCAAAGGTCTCACCCAGATACTTCCGGCTCATGGCCGAGCATTCGATATGCCAACCGGGCCGCCCTTCGCCCCAGGGACTGTGCCATTTCGGCTCACCCGGCTTCGCCCCCTTCCAGAGGACGAAATCCATGGGATGCTCCTTCTTGTCGTTGACCTCCACCCGGGCTCCGGCCTGCATGTCGGCCAGACTGCGGCCGGAGAGCCGCCCATAACCGTCGAACCGTTCTACCCGGTAGTACACATCGCCGTCCGAGGGGTAGGCCATGCCCTTGGCGATCAGCTCTCCGATCAGGGCGATCATCTCGCCGACATGTTCGGTAGCCTTGGGCTCGAGATCGGGCCGCAGGGTGCCAAGCGCATCCATATCGGTATAAAATTCATTAATGAATCGCAGGGCCAGACTGGCGGCATCGATGCCCTGCTCGTTGGCCCGGTTGATGATTTTATCGTCAATGTCGGTAAAATTACGGACAAAGGTAACCTTGAAGCCACGGTTCCGGAGATAACGGACCACCATGTCAAACACCAGGGCAGAGCGAGCATGACCGATATGGCAGTAGTCATAAGAGGTGATGCCGCAGACATAGAGCTTAACATGCCCCTCTTCGATGGGGCGCAGTGATTCCTTCCTGCGGCTCAGGGTATTGTATATTTTGATCGACATCTGATATTCCGAAATATTTGAGCGAGACGAATAGACTGATGGACTGTTTGCCTAATGTACAACAATAGTGCAGGAACTCAACACGTTATTGCGAATCCTTGTGGTATTGTTTAGCTACCATGGGCAGCAGCAGCAAACCGGGAAGAGCGGCCACCGTGCAACCGAAAAAAAACAGCGGCCACCCTAACGATTCGGCCAGCCAGCCAGCCGGGGCAGCAACGATCACTCTGGGAATCCCCATGCAGCTGGACAGCAGGGCATACTGGGTAGCCGTAAATTTCTTATTAGTGAGCGAGGCCATATAGGCCACATAGGCGCTGGTGCCCATGCCGCTGGTCAGCTGTTCAAAAGCGATTGCGCTCGCCAGGCCGATGAGCGTATTGCCCATCAGGGCAAGCAGGGAGAAGCTGAGAATAGAAACAGCCTGAAGGATGCCAAAAATCCAGAGACTGCGGATAATGCCGATGCGCAAGAGGATAGTTCCGCCCACAAGGCCGCCGGCAATAGTGGACCAGAAACCGAACAGCTTGGCCACTGCACCGATCTGGGTCTTGCTGAACCCCAGAGACAGATAGAAAGGAGTGGTCAGGGCTGAGGCCATCTGATCGCCGATTTTATAGAGGAGAATGAACAACAAGAGCATCAGGGCCTGGTCACGGGTAAAATAATCGACAAAAGGCAGGAGGACCGCTTCGCGAAAATTCTGTGGCGTGCCGTGTGGCAACAATGGTTCTCGGCAGATCAGCGTGGTACCGACGCCAACCAGGAGCGAAGCCGCCATCAGCAGATAGACGTATGCAAAAGAAAGATGATCGGCAAGAATCAGGCCGCCGCTGCCGGCCAGCAGCATGCCCACCCTGTAGCCATTGACATAGAAGGAACTACCGAGCCCGAGTTCGTTATCACTCAGATCCTCCCGCCGATAGGCATCGACCACAATATCCTGGGATGCCGAGAAAAAGGTGACAACAAAGGCAGCCAGCGCTACCAGCCATGGGGTCTGGCCCGGATCGGTCAGCCCCAGGCAGGCCAGGGCCAGGATCAGGATCAACTGCATCACCAACATCCAGCCCCGCCGCCGGCCAAAGAGGGGCAGAGTAAAGCGGTCAAAAACCGGGGCCCAGAGAAACTTGAGGGTGTAGGGCAGCCCCACCAGGGAAAAAAGTCCGATCGTCGAGAGATTAACCCCCTGCTCGGTCATCCATGCCTGGAGCACGGAAGAGGTCAGGAGCAGCGGCACCCCGCAGGAAAAACCCATGAGAAAGGCGACCAACATCCGGGGCGAGAAGAGTTGACGGTACAAGCGAGCATCCATGTTGGGTCCGACGAGAGGAAAAGGGTAATAGCAAGAGCTCTCTTCTACCATAATTGCTTTGTTTGCAAAGTAAAAATCCCCCTTTCGCGCTCCCGGTACGAGGCAGGTGAACGGGCCGAAACAAGCTGTGCTTACTGCGGGGCAAACGGCTTATAGAGGGGGTCACCGATCAGCACCATCTGCCAGGAAAGATAGGGCAGACTGACCAGATAGCTTTCGGCGAGGCTGAGGTAGCCCTCGGTCAGGGTGAGAAAAAACAGGTCCGGCAGGGGAAAGGCTTGAACATAGGGCTCATATACCGGACCGATGGTTGCCGCGACCCCTTCTTCCAGCATGCGTTTGCACCAGACCTGTGAATCCTTTTGTTTCAGGGTGGCACATTCGGAACTGGCGATATGATACCCAATCGCTCCCCGGACCCAGGTAAAGGCATCGACATAATGCCCCAGACTGTACCACCCGCAATAAAGTGCCGCCTGCGGACAGTCTCCCTTTTGAAAAAGCGCCTCGTTCGCATCAAGTTTGACCTCTTCCATCCGGCCGCTTGTGCGCAGTCCTTCCGCCGCCGTATGCAATGACGCATCGTAGAGGGCATAGCCGTCGAGCTTCTTCTCTGCAGGTTTGGGCCAGCGGGCATCGAAATAAGCCCGTCCCTGCAACCCCTTCTTCTCAGCAAAGAGGGCATCGTCGACCAGCCGTCGCACCGTTGCCGGATCGGGCCCGTCCAGACGGCTGACCATCAGCACAGTGTCTCGTTTCAGCAGAGTCTGTTGCTCGCGAAACCCAAGAAAATAGGGGTTGGGCAGCCAACCCTCCAAAGGATAGTCGCCGGCCAGCACCAAGGCCAACTCGGAATCGACAGCCGCCCGGGAGTCCATCTTTTCCCCTTGAGCCACCTGCTGTTCGATTTGTTGTTTTTCCTTAACAATCTCGGCCAGACGATTATCCTTAGCCTCTTCCTGTTCCTTGTTCAGCATCTGCAACCGTTGTTTCCGCTGTGCGCCCTGAACGTTGTCTTCGGGACGAGGCGGCTCGATCGCCAGCGGCACTCCGTACATGGTAACCAGGCAGCGAATCCGCTTTTCCCCTCCCAGCTTGGCGAGCGCCGCACGGATGGGATTACGGATCTCCTCATCATAGGTCTCCCGTGAACAATGTTCTTTCCAGGTAGTGCGAATTTTTATCAGATTCTTAACGGGAATATGCCGCTGTTGCATATAGTATTCGGCCAGATCAAGGCTGTCGTTGGCTCTGGTGTTGGCGATGACCATCACTTCGTCCGGTTCAAGCGCCCAGCTGACGGTCGGGTGCACCGAAAATCCAAAAAAGACAGCTACGATAACGATCAATTTTTGACAGGTGCGGGGTGCCATGATACCTTGCCGTGCAAAATGATGAAGAAATTGGTGAGAGCCAGACTATAGGAGAAAAGAGTGGTGATTGACAAGGAGAATGAAGCTGAGATTGCCGCGTTCCAGCAGCGGCTGCTCAACTGGTTTACCACCCACCAAAGGCCTCTCCCCTGGCGCAAGGCCTACGATCCGTACCATGTCTGGATCTCGGAAATCATGGGACAACAGACCCAGATGGAACGGGTTGCTGTCTATTTTACACGGTGGATCGCCCTCTTTCCCGATATCACCGCCGTGGCAAACGCCTCGGAACAGGCGATCCTCAAGGCCTGGGAAGGACTGGGATATTATAGCCGGGCCCGCAACATCCAGCACGCGGCCAGACAGATTCTCGCGACAGGCACCAGTGAGATTCCCGCCAACTACCAGCAGCTGCTGGCGCTCCCCGGTATCGGCCCCTACACCGCCGCTGCCATCCTGTCGATTGCCTTCAACCAGCCGTATCCGCTGCTCGACGCCAATGTCGAGCGGCTGTTCGCCCGACTGGCTGATATCGACAGCCCGCTCAAACAAAGCACGACCAAGAAACGGCTGGCTACCATGGCCACCTCCCTGCTCCATCGGGAGAATCCGCGCAGCTTCAACCAGGGGCTCATGGAACTCGGAGCACTGATCTGTACCCCGAAAAAACCGACGTGCACGATTTGTCCGGTACAGGCCCATTGCCAGGCCCTCCGAGCAGACACCGTCGATCTCCGCCCTCTGCCTGCGGCCAGGCTGCAACGGATTGATATCGTCATGGCCTGCGGCATTATCCGCCGAGGTCCCCTTTTCTTTATCCAGCAGCGATTACTCGATGATATATGGGGCGGGTTATGGGAATTTCCCGGCGGTCGTTTGCAGGAAGAAGAATCGCCGGCACAGGCTGCGGCCAGAGAAATCGATGAGGAAACGGGGTGGAGGGTGACCGGACTTACGCCTTTTACCACAGTGGTCCATCATTTCACTCGCTACCGTGTCACCCTGCATGGTTTTTTCTGTATGCCACCGACCCCTTTGACTGAGCCGGAATTAACCGCAGCCAGCCAATACGCGTGGGTTTCTCTGGCGCAATTATCAGATTTTCCGTTTCCAGCCGGTCACCGCCAACTGGTGCACGCTCTTCAGCACCAAGGTCTTTCCGGAAAATAGGCAATATCACCTGAAAGCTATTTCCTAACAATTTCAAATTGATTGTCGAAATAAACATAACACAATTACGATTTATCGGAAAAAAATTGCATTCCATCGCCAATGATGCTAGCGTGATTAACTAATAATTATCACTCTTCTCCTTCAACCCGGTCCAACACGCCAACATGTCTTTTAACGATCCGGCATTATCAACCATGCGAGATGAGGTCCACCGGCTCAGCACCAACTGGCAGACGCTTCTTGATGCCATGCCGGAAATGGTCTTTCTGCTCAAAGACGACTGCACCGTCGAATATATGAACCGTAGCGCGGAGGGCTGTTTCGGCACGCCCTGCCCGCAGCGTGTGGTCGACTGTATAAGAGAGGCCGGTCGCGCCTGCAGGGAAGGCCTGCTGCAGCCGACGGTTTCGCCCGGCAACAGCCGGGTAACCGAAACTCTTATCGGTACCACCCCAGTGGAATATTCATCCGCTCCCTTTGTCGGTTATACCGGCGAGAAACTCATCATGCTGGTGATGCGCGATATCACCCAGCGCAAAACCTTTGAACGTGAGCTGTTACAGTTCAACACCAGCATCGAAACGATACTGCAACAAAAGATCAGCGAATTACAGGCCAGCGAAGACATGCGACTGCGGCTCTCCCGTCAGGTCAACAGCCTGAAGAGCCAACTGGGGCACCACCACAAGGCCGACATGATGGTGGGCAGAAGCCGCAGGATGCGGGAATTACGAGAGATGATCCACCAGGTATCCGGGTCCGACGCCACCATCCTTATCACCGGCGAATCGGGGACCGGCAAAGAACTGGTAGCCAACCTGGTCAAAGCGACCAGTGCCAGAGACGATAAACCCTTTCTCAAGATCAACTGCAACGCCATTAACGACTCCATCCTCGAAGCCGATCTCTTTGGCTACGAAAAAGGGTCCTTCACCGGAGCCACCGCCCGCAAGATGGGCAAGTTCGAGGTGGTCAACGGCGGCACCATCTTCCTTGACGAAATCGGCGACATCAGCCCGAGGATGCAGGTTAATCTGCTGCGTGTGCTGCAGAATGGTGAAATTCTCCGGGTCGGCGGCACCGAACCGGTTAAAATCGATGTCCGGGTCATCGCGGCTACCAATGTCGACCTGGCCCAGGCCGTCAAAGAAAAAAAATTCCGACTCGACCTCTACTACCGCCTCAACATCATCAATATTGACATGCCACCCCTGCGAGATCGCAAGGAAGACATTGTCGAACTGGTCTCCTACTTTGTCAACCACTACCGAGAAGCCTTTAAAAAAGAGATCGATTTTGTGCCGAAATCGATCATCAGCCGGTTGCTGGCCCATGACTGGCCGGGCAATGTCCGTGAGCTAGAGAACATTATCCAGCGGGCAGTACTTATGGCTAAGGGCAAGATGATCACCGAGAGTGACCTGTTTTTCGACCAAGACCCCCGAATAGAACAGCAACAGACCGAAAGTTTCAACATTGACAAACAACTCGGCCTGCTGCCGCTGAAAGCGATTGTGGCCGAGTTCGAGGCAGCCATCCTCAACCGCGCCCTGCAAAAGTACAACGGTAATGTCTCCACAGCAGCCACTCAGCTCAAAATCGGCAAGACAGCTCTCTATGACAAGATGAAACAACACGGCCTCTCAGCCAAGCATATCAAGAAAAGCGGTTGAAGCAGAGAGATCGTTCGCCTGCTTTTCTTTCCACCCCCGCTCTTTTGCCCCTCCCCCCCGTTGTCCAACCAAAAGCTGTAACACTCTCATCTCGACGAAAAGGATTCGTCCCACTTACATCGGTCTGGATTTTTCTGGAGACCAACGTGTGCAGCGTCGCTGCGCGCGGGAGAGCTGTCCCGCTGGATTATGAAGAAGATACACAAGAAAAAATCCAGGGACGATAGTCTGGACCAGGCAGGACGGAGAACGGGAAGCGGTCATAACAGGAGAAATTCTTTAAACTGACCGCGCATACAGTGGTTGGAGGCCATGGCTGAGGAATAGGCCCCGGAATTGATCAGGGCCAGGTGGCGATGCCCCGCCAGGTCGGGTAACCAGGCCTGCTCATACCAGACATCCAAGGCTTCGTTGATATTGCCGACCACACTCATCGCCGCACAGGTTGAATCATCATAGTGCAGCGGTACGGGCTGGAAGGGGAGGTTGTAATAGGCCGGCTCAGGTCCGATATTGAAGCCGGCATCGACACCAACAAAAACCGTGTTTTTTTTCCGTTCAACAAAGGTCTTGCCCAGCAACAGGAGCCCGGCATCCTTGACAAGGTAATCACCGGGCTCGATCTCCACATGGAGCCCCCGCTCGCCAAACTGGCGGTGTAGCACTGCCGCCCACAGGTCCAGATCCAGGGGTTGATCCGCAGCGACATGCGGCACCCCGAGCCCACCGCCGATATTGACCCTCTCCACCTGACCGGCCTTATCGACAAACCAGAAACAGTGCGCAATGATCCGTTCCAGTTGTTCAAGCTGCGGCGTCAAATAACCGCAACCAGTATGGAAATGGATTTTGCTGACCTGCAACCCATAGGACTTGGCAATTTCCAAAGCCTCAGCAAACTGCTCCTGATAAATGCCAAACTTGGTGGTCACATCGCCAGCGTAGTGGAGCTTATCGTTGGCGGCTCGCCCAATCCCCATTGCGGGATTCACCCGAATGCCAATTTTTGTGCGCGGCTTGAGCTGGCCCCAGCTATGGATGGCATGGAGGGAATCGCAATCCATGAAGATACCGTCATAGCGCGCCAGCACCGCCAGATCCTGCGCGGAGAGGCTGGAGGCGGTGAACGAGATGTCGTGTGGTACAAAACCGCAACTGACCGCATGTTCAACCTCACCCGGCGAACAAGCATCGATACCGCAGAGACCGATCTGCTTGAGAAAGGTCAACAATGGTGCGAACCGGTTGGCCTTCATGGCGTAATGGAGGGAATACTGATCCGCCAGGTTGGCAGCTGTCAAAGCGGTGTGCAACCGGGCAAGATTTTCTTGTACCCGGGACGTGGAATAGACGAAGGAAGGAGTGCCGAATTGATCAGCAAGGTCTTGCACCCTGCGCCCAGCAAAGAACAGTTGTTCCTGCTGGTAGCAGAGATCGGCTCTCTGCCACCAGCGATAGTAATTTTTTTGGTTCAACGGAGGCTTTGATTGATGTTCAGCAATTCCGGTTGGATGACTTCAGCATTCAACATTTCCTTCCTGCCGGTGATCCAGCCACGGCAACTGGCTGCCCCACAGGAGCAAGGAAACTGCTTGAACAGCACATCCTCGGTCTCAGCGTAATCCATATAGAGAAAACTGTTGGCCGGGATGTCCTCTAAGGCGGTGACGGTCAGGTCGACCATGTTCAACGAGATGTTGGGCGAACAGGAATGGAGGAAATAGCCTGAAAAATAGGGGTCAAAAAGATGGGTTTCCTGGGACAGTTGCAGCGTGTGTTGCCGGATTTCGTGGACAATATGCCCTGCCATCCTGGCTAAAATTTCGCCTTTATTGAACGCTCGGTAGGCAATAACGCCTCTACCGGCCAATTCATCCTTGAAAACAACGGCAAACTCAGAATGTTTTGGAAAAAGAGGGTCTTTCCCAAACTGGTCCGGGTAAAGCATGTGCATGTTCTCCTAGAACGATTAAAAAACAAACCCTATCCACATGGCACTGTCGACAGGAAGTAAATTAACATAAATAAGGAGCGCTCTATACAGCTAATACGAACGGCTGACAAGCATTATTAACTGCAATTTCTTTAAAAAAACAACCGCGAAAAAAACCTATTTTTCCCTGTCACTTCAGCAGGATCAACAACCCTCCAAAATCATGACAATTCATAGTTAACAGCAACCAGGACGGGTACACCATCCTTGAGAATATTGCCCCTGATCCGCCTCCATTCTGTTATGTTATGGTCCTCCTTCTAAGCATTGCCATCATATCAGTAATAGCTCTCTTCTTGCCAACAGGCCCCCTGTTACTCCTCAAATCCCACCGACAATTCGCACCTGCCAGATCCAGATTTCGCCTGGCATTCTCACCGCAGGACAAACGTCTAATTTTTGCGATTTTATATATCTTCTTTCAGCTATTGCAATCTTAATTGCGACCTATCTGAAAATATCTCGGAATCACTTTTGCAGCAGCTATCCGCAGTAAGAAGAATGAGGAAAAAAGATTCGAGAAAATTTGGAAATAATTCTTTTGTTCTTCGGGGGAATCCGTATACCATACCGGTACAGAACGGTTGATTTACTCCTTTTTCTTCAACAAAGTTGAGGTGTTTCATGTCGAACTGGTTTGTTGCCGTTGATGGCAAATCTCTTGGCCCCTTCACCACCCCGCTGCTTTTGAGTGGCCTTGCCTCAGGCCAGTATAATGAGGCGACGATGGTCTGGCGGGACGGATTTGCCGACTGGCAGCCCGCAGGCAGGGTGGATGAATTGAAAGCCGGCCCCACAATGCAAGCGTCCCTACCCTCTTCAGGCCAGGAGGCGCATGAAATTGATTATACTATCTTCGGCAACGAGATGCAGTTTGTGGAAATCGAACTTGACCCGCAGGAAAGTGTCATTTCCGAGGCAGGGGCGATGATGTACATGCACGATCAAATAGCGATGGAAACGATTTTCGGCGATGGTTCCAATGCCTCAAATTCGGGTACGTTTTTTGACAAGATGCTCGGCGCGGGTAAACGGTTGATCACCGGCGAAGGATTGTTCATTACCCTGTTCACCTATACCGGCTCCGAAAAAGGTAAAGTCGCTTTCGCCGCCCCGTATCCGGGAAAAATCATTCCGCTGGACCTGACCAAATACAACAACCGGATAATCTGTCAGAAAGATGCCTTTCTCTGCGCGGCTAAAGGGGTTTCAATTGGGGTCGCCTTTCAGAAAAAAATAGGAGTGGCGCTGTTTGGCGGCGAGGGATTCATCATGCAGCAACTTGATGGGGACGGCCTGATTTTCATCCATGCGGGGGGCACCATCATCGAAAAAGAATTGGCAGCAGGCGAGTCTCTTCGAGTCGATACCGGCTGCCTGGTGGCTCTGACCTGTACGGTCAGTTTTGACATCGAGTTTGTCGGCAACGTCAAATCAGCGTTTTTTGGCGGCGAAGGATTTTTCTTTGCCAACCTGTGCGGCCCTGGACATGTTTGGCTGCAATCACTGCCATTTTCGCGGCTTGCCGGACGCATCTGGGAAGCGACCCCGCAAAGGGGCGGGGGTGGTCTGGATGAGGGCTCGATGCTCGGCGGAATCGCCAATATCCTTAAACGGTAGCCCGCACACCAACCTGTTGATGAGCGGCCTCCTCAAAATAAAAGCCGCTCATTAATCCGGAGTCAGTACGCAGACCACCCGACATCGAGTTGCCCACGTTTTCGATTCATCTGCCGACATCTTCCCCGTATTCGCAAGGCTGAGGCCTCTTGGTCACCGCTTGGGATCGTATTAAAACTTCCCCCTTCCCCGGAGCCACCCCGACAAATCAGCAGAAAGAGTTTCCACTTGTCTCTCGCAGACCCTATGCCTATACTATAGGCAACAGTAACCCCTACTTCCTTCTTGCCGATGCTTTCCGCAGCTATTACCACAAACGCATCCCTTGTAGCCACCGCTGACAGAAATGGCAGGATGCCCACCCTCTCCCGCTCTGCATCGGCGCAACGCACCGATATTACACCTGAACAGGGTAGCGCAACGATAGAAAACTACCAAGATAAAGTCACCTTGTCTGATGGTGGTGTCGATACATCCCGACAAACAGAGGCCGCTGAAAACCAAAGCAGTAATCAAGCAGACGCAACCAATGCCGGCCTGCAAAAAAAGGATGGAACACAGACGAAAACCGGCGACCAGACACTGACACCTGCCGAAGAACAAGTGATACAACAGCTGAAAGCGCGTGATCGAGAAGTCAAGACCCATGAACTGGCCCACCTGGCGAGCGCCGGTCAGTATGCCAGAGGCGGCCCGTCCTATTCCTACCAGCTGGGTCCGGATGGCCAACAGTACGCCATCGGTGGCGAAGTGCCTATCGATATAAGCACAGAAAAAACTCCGGAACAGACCATCCAGAAAATGCAGGTAATCGAACGTGCCGCCATGGCACCAGCAGACCCCTCGTCAGCTGATCGCAGCATTGCTGCCGCCGCTGCCGCAATGGAAGCACAGGCCCGGCAGGAAATACAGAATGCACAGGCGGACGCCTTTCAAAAACAGGGGCAATCCAGAACCGAATCGCGATCAACCCGTGGACAGACGCTGCACAACAATGCCGCCGTGAGTGATTCGGTTCGCCGCACCGAACCTCTCGACATCATCGCCTAATTACATCTTTTTTCACCTATCAACCATCACCCTCAACCCTAAAGGCCGACAATGCCGCAGACAGAGTATCTCAACGATCTTTTCACCTTCATCAATCATTCGCCGACCCCCTTTCATGTGGTGGTCAACAGTGCTGCGCTTCTGTCGGCACAGGGATTTCAACACCTGCACGAATCCGACTCCTGGCAGCATCTTGCCCCCGGTGGTTACTATGTGATCCGCAACGATACCAGCCTGATCGCCTTTACCCTGACCGACAGCCCCCATGAAGGGCTGCATCTTCGCATGGCCGGAGCCCACACTGACAGCCCTGTCCTGAAGGTCAAACCCAACCCGATACAACTCCACCACACCTGCCTGCAGCTTGGGGTTGAAGTGTACGGTGGCGCCCTCCTTGCCCCCTGGTTTGACCGGAACCTGTCCATTGCCGGCAGGGTGAGTTGGATTTGTAAGGATGGCCCCTTGCAGTGCAGCCTGATCGACTTCAAGCGACCGGTTGCGACCATCCCCAGTCTGGCCATCCACCTCGATCGTGAGGTCAACGCCAAAAGAACCATAGACAAACAGACCGATCTCGTCCCCCTGATAATGCAGAGCGAGGAAGACGTTGTTCCTGATTTCAAGACTATCCTCAAGACTCAACTGCTCATGGAACATCCGGCCGTAACAGGTGCGGAAATAATCGATTACGATCTTTTTCTCTATGATACCCAGCCACTCTGCCGGGTAGGATTGAACGGTGAATTCATTACCGGTTCCCGACTGGACAATCTCCTCTCCTGCCACACACTGCTGCGGGCCCTCATACAGTCCGCAAACCGCCAGGATTGCCTCATCGTCCTTAATGATCATGAAGAAGTCGGCAGCGTCTCCACATCAGGAGCACAGGGCCCCTTTCTCAAGAATGTCCTGGAACGGCTCTTCCCCGATCCCGAACACCGGCAACAGGTCCTCACCCATTCGCTCTTTGTCTCGGTGGACAATGCCCATGCGGTCCATCCCAACTTTGCCGCCAAGCATGACCCTGAGCATCTCCCCTTACTGAACCAAGGACCGGTCATCAAACTGAACGCCAACCAGCGGTACGCCACCAATGGCCTGACCGCAGGGCTGTTTCGCCTCTTCTGCAAGAAGGCTGGCGTTCCCTGTCAGCAGTTTGTGATGCGCAACGATCTGGCCTGCGGCTCCACCATCGGCCCTCTGACCGCCGCCGAAATCGGCGTACCCACGGTCGATATCGGCGTGCCGCAACTGGCCATGCACTCGATCCGCGAAACCGCCGGTCACCTCGACGGCTGGTACCTCATGCAGGCCATGGCTACCTTTTTCGCAGAGCCGGCTGCCTCCATCCACTGTCCGGAAATCGCCTCGTAACCGACATTGCTCAGGTCCCCCTCTGTGCCTGCCTGATCCGAGGCCTCTTCCCCCGGAAGACGCTCAGGTTTCTTCCTTTTCTATCGGCAAAATCAGTCGGTGGCATGTGCCATCAGCCGCATATAGTCGTTATGCCGCTGCATTCGGTCATCGAGAAATTTGTTTTCAGCAAAACCACAGCTGTGTTCTTTACAGTAGGCCCCCTTGGTGACATAGTTGAGTACCATCGCGGGGATGTCGTAATGATGGACTGTCGCAATTTTTTTCACCTTGCCGTCCTCGATTACCATGATGCGATTCATATGAATACTGTCGTCTTTATTGTTGAGATAACGGAGTTTCTCATAACTTTTCCGACCAAATATTCCGGGGGGAACGTGATCGCTCACCAGAATAATCAGGCTTTTTTCGTCGATTTCCACCAAACGGTTGACATATTCAGCCACCGCCTCAGAACGGTAAAAAAACTGATTAGCCGACATTTCCAAATGCGGATCCTTGAATGCCGCAACCATTTTCAGCACCTTGGGCCGTTTCTGTTCATTAAGAATATGCGGCATGTGACCGTAAATGGTGAGCACATAATTAAACAGTGGCGGACCAGATTTATCCTTGATTAAAGGAGCGATAAACTCAAGGTTCTCGGAGAAGAGGGTGCTGTCGAACATATAGCCATCTTCGCCGGTGGTGTCCCCGGTGGTCAGATAACTGCTGCTGTCGTTCAAGTACTCCCGGGGAAAATACATCTTGGCAAACCCCATGCCCTTATAACCTTTGGGTGTGTTAAAAAAACTTGGCTTGTAGGCGTTGCTGGCCATGGTCTGATAACCAGCGAGCTGCAGTGTTCCCGGCAGACAGTAGGCTTGCGAACCGGTAAAACTATTAAATTCAACACCCGCTAATTCGTGGAAGGCCGGGACGCCGCAAAGAGCCTCAAATTCTGCTTGTGAAGTCCCGCCACCAACGACAGGCGATACAGAAAACCCCAGCTTGTTGCCGAACAATTTTTTAAAACTCGGATGAAAGGGATCTTTCGTGAGGCTGGCGCCGCGGAAAAGGGTGGGATCGACAAAACTCTCCAGAACCACCAAGTGGACATTGCGATTGTTGCTGTGGCTGCGTATCCAGCCGGCCAATTGCTGTGCCTGCTGCTCGTACCGAGGACGATCTCGGAAAGCCTCGGTTTTGGCCAGTGAAACCTTACGCTCAGCCTCCCGGTAAAGCACCATCATGAAACGGCCGTTATTTTCTGCACTGACGGCATCAGACCAAGGAACGATCTCCTGCCCCACTGCCCAGAAAGAGGTGATGAAGCGCTCGGGATAGAATTCGGCAGTACCAATCAGCAGCGACAAGGGGAGTATGCCCACAACAATGGCCACAAATCGCCGATAATGAAGAGACCAGAGAAAAAATCCCAGGGGGACAACGACGGTGAAAATAAGCAGCAGAATTACCTTAAGCGAAAGAACCGTGAGCAGTTCAGGGATCTCTGAGAGTTCAGAAAAACGAAAAACATTGCTGTACATCAGGTAATAAATATCCTGCCCCACATATGCCAGGAGAAGGGGCACTGCCGCCAACAGTGCCTGCCAGCGGGACGGCCGCAGGATCATATTGAAATAGCAGTACAGATAAAACAGCAAGGTCAGTTCAAGATATTCCTTGTTAAAGACCAGCCCCATGTTCTCCTTGAAAAGCACCACCCCTCCGGGGCCCCCGAGAAGATTGATGAGCAAAGAGTAGGCGAGAACACCCAGAAGAAAAGCTGTATAACGGTTGACAAGCAGGTAAACGATCCTGCTCGCCACAAGACGCGCATTCAGCGCAATTGCTAAGGCCAAACCCTTCGTTGTCATAGGTATATATGGTATGCTTCCGGTGTTCCGGTAAGGAGTCAGAGGTATAAGGATGCAACTTCGACAGAGCGTCGCCAAGACCGTGAACGCTCATGGCGAACGAACTTCACTTGAATACTATTTTAATGCAAGCCTAATCCGTCAACAATATTTTTCCACAGCCGCCCATTCTTCTCCTGTTGGCCTGAGCCAGTTATCCACTTTACCAGAAAAATTAGGGCCCCCTGCCCAAGGTGGCCAATACCACCTGGAGGCCTCTTCCTATTTTCACGACACGCCCCAAACCTGTTTGACAAGCAATCTATTGTTCAGTAATGGTGATCACCTGTTCTTGACATCTTTTCTCGTCCCATACTGTTTCGAACCATAGGAATTGAAATGACCGCCACCCTCATCCAACGCACCGCCTCCGCCTATTCCTATCCCTTGTTGATCAAAAACCTGTTTTCCGCCCCGGTTGTCGACAATCCCGATCAGGAAATCGTGTACCGCGATCAACTTCGCTATACTTACCGCGATCTGCGACAGCGCGTCTGTCGCCTGGCCAACGCCCTGACGGCTCTGGGGGTGCAACCAGGGGATACGGTGGCGGTGATGGATTGGGACAGCCATCGCTATCTCGAATGTTTTTTCGCGGTGCCTATGCTCGGTGCCGTCCTCCACACCATCAATGTCCGGCTTTCAGCAGAGCAAATCCTCTACACCATCGATCACGCCGAGGATGATTTCCTCCTGATCAACGACGAATTCCTCCCGATCATCGAGCAGATCAAGGGTCGCATCGACACGGTCAAGCGCTATGTCCTGCTGACCGATCTGGATACTCCCCCCAAATCGACCCTACCCTTGGCCGGCGAATACGAGGCCCTGCTCGCTGCGGCCGAGCCCACCTTCGATTTTGCCGACTTCGACGAGAACACCAGGGCTACCACCTTTTACACAACTGGCACCACCGGCATGCCCAAGGGCGTCTACTTCAGCCACCGGCAACTGGTGCTCCACACCCTGGGCAACCTGGCCGCCCTCGGCACCCCGGCGGTCCAGGGACGATTCCATCAACAGGATGTCTACATGCCGCTGACCCCGATGTTCCACGTCCATGCCTGGGGCATGCCCTATGTCGCCACTTCGCTGGGAGTCAAGCAGGTCTATCCGGGTAAATATGCCCCAGGGCCGGTCTTACAGCTCATCGTCCGAGAGGGGGTGACGTTTTCCCATTGTGTGCCCACCATCATGCACATGCTGATCAATCACCCGAGTTTCGAGGAACTCGATCTCTCCCACTGGAAGGTGCTGATCGGCGGTTCCGCCCTGACCAAGGCCATGTGCCAGAAGGTGCTGGCCCATGGTATCGATGTTTTCACCGGCTACGGTATGTCCGAGACCTGCCCGATCCTGACCATAGCCCATGTCGGCCAGGAGGACCTTGAGGCCTCGGAAGAGGTGAACATCCGTTGTAAAACCGGGCGGCCGATCCCACTGGTACAGCTGCGGTTGGTGGACGAACAGATGAACGATATCGAAAAAGACGGTGAACAGGTCGGCGAGATTGTGGTCCGCGCCCCCTGGCTGACGCAAGGGTATCTGAAGGATCAGCGCAATTCGGAAAACCTCTGGCGCGGCGGCTACCTGCACACCGGCGATGTGGCCAACATCAACCACCAGAATTATGTCGGGATCACCGACCGGATCAAAGATGTGATCAAGAGCGGGGGCGAATGGCTCTCCTCACTCGAACTGGAGGATGCTATCGGCCTCCATCCGGCGATCGCCGAGGTAGCGGTCATCGGTATGATCGACAAAAAATGGGGCGAACGCCCTCTGGCCCTGGTCGTGCCCAAAAAAGATGTTGTCAGCCCCACGCCTCGCCAGTTGATCAGCCATATCAACCAGTTCATCGAAAAAGGAATGCTCTCCAAGCAGGCCATGCTGCTCAAGGTCAAAGTGGTCGATGCCATCGACAAAACCAGCGTCGGCAAAACTGACAAAAAAACGCTGCGGATCAAACATTTATCCTAACAGCAAACCGATTGATCATTTTGCACCTCACAGAAAACCGGCAAAACTGGTGTAAGCCGGCATCCCTTCGGGATGACTTCAATTTTTTCCACGGTTGGCCGTTCCCAGGAAACATGGTACACGTATAAAAGGAGAAAACGCCACATATCAGTAAAAAGTTAGGGGTTGAGCGTTAGCCATTTACCGGAGAGGAATGAAGGATGGATACGATCCCGAGGAGTTGCAACATCACGGAACCAAAGGGATGGCGGAACATGGCCCTTCCTTTTCTCAAATGGTGGCCGCATGTCACCAGGAAAACGCTTAAAGACGACCTGTTGGCCGGGCTCACCGGAGCCATTGTAGCCCTGCCCCAAGGGGTGGCCTTTGCCACTATCGCTGGCATGCCCCCGGAGTACGGTCTCTATACCGGGATGATTCCGGCCATTATTGCCGCCCTTTTCGGTTCTTCCTGGTTGCTGGTTTCCGGTCCGACCACAGCGGCATCCGTTGTCCTCTTCTCCTCACTTTCCATGCACGCCACACCGGGGAGCCCTGAGTATGTCCAGTTGGCCCTCACCCTGACCATGATGGTCGGGATGATCCAACTGGTGATGGGCATTGCCCGCTTCGGCGCCCTGGTCAATTTCATCTCCCACAGCGTTGTTATCGGCTTCACCACCGGGGCCGCGTTGTTGATTGCCACCAGCCAGTTGAAGCACTTATTCGGCCTGTTGCTCCCGCGCACCCACCATTTCCATGAGACCATTCACGCCCTGGCCATCCGCACCGGAGAAATCAACCCCTATGCCGTGGTGGTCGGGTGTACCACCATTCTCTCCGGGATACTCTGTAAGCGCTTCTGTCCCCGGTTCCCCTTTATGATCGCGTCCATGCTGATCGGCAGCTTTTTTGCCCTGGTGCTGCAAGGAGTCTTCGGCGCAGAAACAACGCAAATTGCAACGGTTGGCGCCCTGCCCTCTCACCTGCCGCCTCTGTCGGCCCCGCATTTCACCCTGGAAAACTTCCGGACGCTTGCCCCTGCCGCCTTGGCCATGACCCTTTTTGCCCTGACCGAGGCCGTCTCGATCGCCCGGTCGCTTGCCGATCGCACCGACCAGAATCTGGACAGCAACCAGGAATTTATCGGCCAGGGATTGTCCAATATCGTCGGCAGCTTCTTTTCCGGCTATGTGGCCACCGGTTCCTTCAATCGCAGCGGTCTCAACTATCAGGCCGGGGCCAAAACACCGATGGCCGCCATCTTTGCCGGAGGACTGCTGATCGTTATCGTCATCCTCGTTGCCCCCTTGGCCGCTTACCTGCCCAATGCCGCCATGTCCGGAATCCTGCTGCTGGTCGCCTGGGGCCTGCTTGATTTGCAACATATCAAAAAGACATTCAAAACCAGTTTCACTGAAACGGTTATCGTAACAGTCACCTTTGTCGGGACCCTGGTTCTATCCCTGGAGTTCGCCATCCTCCTGGGCATCATGCTCTCGCTGGTGATCTACCTCAACCGGACCTCACATCCCCACATCGTTACCCGCGTGCCGGACGCCCATCTACCGGGCCGGCCTTTTGTCACCGACTCCGCGTTGCCTGAATGTCCCCAGCTGAAAATCATCCGCATCGACGGGTCCCTCTACTTCGGCGCCGTCAACCATGTCCGGGAAGAGCTGCAACGAATTCAGCAGGCCCATCCCGAACAGAAGCACCTGCTCATCGTCGCCCGGGGCATGAACTTCATCGATATGGCCGGGGCTGAATTTCTCGTGCATCTGGCCAACGAAAGGTATAAGGACGACGGCCGACTCTATCTGCTCGGGGTTAAGGAAGGGATCTGCAGTTATTTCAAACTGGTCGACTATTTTCTCGACATCGGCACCGATAATATCTTCGAAACCAAGGAAGAGGCTATCGCCTATATTTACGAACGCCTTGACCGCAATATCTGCGACCACTGCACCGCCCGTATATTTTTAGAATGCGGGCCTCCGCCGACAGCCGGGGACACCCGCCTATAGAAACAAAGCAGCCTACATAATAACAGTCTGTCTTTTCAGCATTGTTTACCCCTTCTTTGCTTTTGCAGCCGATCGATTCAAAGCACTCAGCAGCGACTTGATCGAGGCGACAATGATATCCGTATCCACTCCGGCCCCCCACCAACTTTCCTGATCCTGATCGAGAATTTCGATATAACTCACCGCCTTGGAGGAACTGCCGCGGGTCAGGGCATGTTCATGATAAGAATGCAGTACGAACTGCAGCCCAAGGCCCTCGCGCAGGGCCGTACAGAAGGCATCCAACGGCCCGTTGCCTCCCGCCTTGATGGTTGCCTCCCGGCCATTGACTGCCACCACCGCCTCGATTTCAGCAACCGACAGTTCTTCTTCCTGGTCCACATGGCGTTTGATCACGTTGAACGATTTCAAATAATAACCGTTATTGTTCAACAGATATTCTTTCTCAAAGGTGTGAAAAATCATCTCCGGAGTCAATTCGTCGCCATGGGCATCCGAGACCTCCTGGATAACTCTGCCAAAACCGGGATGCATGTCCTTGGGCAGCTTGAACCCGAACTCGCGATCCATGATATAGGCAACTCCACCCTTGCCGGACTGGCTGTTGATCCGAATGATCGACTCATAGGTCCGACCGACATCCTGGGGATCAATCGGCAGATAGGGTACCTCCCAAAGGCCGCTCTCGGTCAGCTCAAGCGCGCTCATCCCCTTATTGATGGCGTCCTGGTGCGATCCGGAAAAGGCGGTATACACCAGTTCCCCGGCATAGGGGTGGCGGGGATGGACATCCAGCTTGGTGCAGCGTTCATAGATATTGATCACCCGGTTGATCCGCGAAAAATCAAGACCAGGCGCTATCCCCTGGGTAAACATATTGAGTGCCAGAGTGACAATATCGACATTGCCGGTGCGCTCGCCGTTACCAAACAAGGTGCCCTCCACCCGGTCTGCTCCGGCCATAAGGGCCAGTTCGGTGGCCGCCACCGCTTCGCCGCGGTCGTTATGGGCATGCAGGCTGATCAGGGCTGAGTCGCGGTTTTTCATGTTCCGGCAGAACCATTCGATCTGGTCTGCGTAAATATTAGGGGTCGACATCTCCACGGTTGCCGGCAGATTGATGATAACCGGATTATCAGGCGTCGGTTCCCAGACCTCCATAATCGCCTCACAGATCTCCAGGGCAAAATCGAGCTCTGTGCCGGTAAAACTTTCCGGTGAATATTCGTAGCGAATTTTCGCCCCGGTGTTTCTGGCCTGTTCACGAATCAACCGAGCGCCAGCCACCCCCAGTTCGATAATTTCCTTGCGTCCCTTTTTGAAGACGACATCGCGCTGCAGGGTTGAGGTTGAATTGTAGAGATGCACAATAGCCTCGCGCGCACCCTGGATAGAGACAAAAGTTTTCCTGATCAGTTGCTCCCGGGCCTGGGTTAACACCTGGGGGACAACACCTTCTGGTATATGTTTGCCATCAATCAGCAGGCGGAGAAAATCGTGTTCGATTTGCGAGGCAGAGGGAAAGCCAACCTCGATTTCCTTAAAGCCGATCTGCGCCAGCAATTGAAACATTTCCAGTTTTTCTTCCAGGTTCATCGGCTGAATAAGCGCCTGATTACCATCGCGCAGATCGACGCTGCACCAGACCGGAGCACTGGTTATCTGCGTATCAGGCCAGGTTCTGTTGGGAAGATGGACAGGCGAGTACGGCCGATATTTTTTGAGTTTTTCCTGATTCATCATGATGATCTCCGTCAAGCAGTCAAAAAAAAAGCCACGGTTTGAAAAACCGTGGCTTTGAGGGTTTAGATTCGACTATGTCCGTCAGGACACACCTCTCTTCCCTGCCACAGTTTCCCTGTGCAGTCGACAAAGCAGAAGAAGGAGAGTGAGTGAGTGTTCCATGATACGGCTCATCGTTAAATTTTTCTCATAGTAAAGCGCCCAAATTATTTGTCAAGCAGGAAAACCCAGCGGATCATCCTTGCAGGCACATCAACATCAACCCGCATCGCAACCGTACCATGCTGAGAGCGTTACATTTCACCGCGGAGGAATTTTTCCGCCAGATCGACATCCCTTTTAGAACCAATGATCAGAGGCACCCGTTGATGCAGGTTTTTCGGTTCAATATCAAGGATGCGCCGGCCATCGTCGGTGATCGCCCGGCCCCCGGCCTGTTCCACCACCATAGCCAGTGGTGCGGCTTCGTACAGCAAACGCAACTTGCCTTCGGATTTCTCGCTGCTCTTTTTATCACGGGTATACAGAAAAATACCGCCCTTAAGGAGGTTGCGATGGAAATCAGCCACCAGCGAACCGATATAGCGCAGGCTGTAGGGTCCATTGCCGCCATCCGCATTTTTCAGGTGATTAATAAAGTTGCGGGTGCTGTCAAACCAGTGGTTAGCATAAGCCTCGTTGACGCTGTAGTACAGAGAGGTCTCGGGAATGCGGATATCCGGATGAGAAAGAAAAAATTCGCCGACACTCGGATCCAGAGTAAATCCGTGGACTCCTGATCCGGTGGTGTAGACCATAACCGTGGAGGAGCCATAGATGATATAACCAGCCGCCACCTGTTTACTGCCCTTCTGCAGTAGGTCTTCCCGGCTGCCCTGCCCGGAGGTGCTGATCCGTTTGTGGATGGAGAAAATCGTGCCGATGCTGACATTGACATCAATATTGGTCGAACCGTCCAGCGGATCGAAGGCTATGGTGTAGTTGCCCTCATACCCGTCTAAGACTGGAATGATATCATCATCCTCTTCCGAGGCCATCACGCAGACATGGCCGCACTGCTCCATGCGTCGTTTGATGGTTTTGTTGGCAAAGACATCAAGCTTCTGCACGCTCTCGCCCTGAATGTTGGTCCTGCCGGATTGCCCAAGGATATCCGCCAGACCCGCCATATTGACCTCGGCGTTGATGATTTTGCCGGCGACCACCAGGTCATTGAGCAGACCGGTGAGTTCCCCGGTCGCCTCCGGATGCAGTAACTGGTCGTCCATGATCTGGCGGCTGACGGTAATTCCTTTTCTTTTGGCTAGCATGGCGCTCTCTCTTTTTTATGCTCGCACGACCTGTACCAACAGGCGAACCAGCAACTTATTTTTTCTTTTCAGAAGGTTCCAGGGGCTTCCATTGGCTTAAGCAGGCAACCAGCGTTCGAACACCTGTACCAGAAGGGCCCTTGGGAATATAGGATTTTTCGGTAAAATTCCAAGCCGTCCCCGCAATATCGAGGTGGGCCCAGGGCGTCTCGCCAACGAACTCCTGCAGATAACAGGCAGCGGTGATGGTCCCGCCGCTCCGGTCGCTCCCGGCATTCTTGATGTCAGCCACTCGTGAATCGATCTGTTTACGGTACTCCGGCCCCAGCGGCAACCGCCACATCGGTTCTCCCGCTTGGGCGCCGGCATCGAGCAACTGCGCCGCCAGTTGATCGTTGTTGGCCAGGAGCCCGGTGTAATGATGCCCCAGGCCGACGATGACCGCCCCGGTCAGAGTGGCCAGATCGATAACCGCCGTTGGTTCATAAGTGGCAATCCCATAGGCCAGGGCATCGGCCAGAATAAGCCGCCCCTCGGCATCGGTGTTGATGATCTCCGAGGTCTTGCCGCCATAGTGGCGAATGATGTCGCCCGGCTTGAGGGCTGCTGATCCTGACAGATTTTCAGTAGCAGGTATCAGGGCAACTACGTTGACGCCGCTGACCTCGGTTTCGGCAATGGCCTGCATGGCAGTGATAACCGCCGCACCGCCGCACATGTCATACTTCATATCCTCCATACCGGCCGGCGGCTTGAGGCAGATACCACCGGAATCAAAGGTGAGCCCCTTGCCCACCAGCAGCAGGGTTGGATTCTTTTTCTCGGTCTTGTATTCAAGGATCACTAGCTGCGGCGGCAGAACCGAGCCCTGATTGACCCCGAGGATGCCGCCCATACCCATCTTCTGCAACGCCGCTTTATCGAGGACCTTGCATTTCAGGCCCCCTTTTTTGCTCAACTTCATGGCATAGGCAGCAAAGGATGCCGGTGTCCAGACGTTACCCGGTTGGTTGGCCATGTCACGGGCAGCCACGGTCGCTTCCGCAAGCGCCTTGCCCCTGTGCATGCCTTTACGGACGGCTCCACTGGACAAGCCGGCAGCATGGAGGAAAAAGCTCTCAACGCGTCCTGTTTGTTCAGCCTCTGCCTTGGGAGTTTTATAGAAATCAAAACGATAGTTGCCCAGCAACAACCCTTCAGTGAGACATTCCGCTATCTCGTCGACAGCAAGAAAAAAATCCTTGGGCAAAACGACCAGAACATCCCTGGCCTTGACAGCACCCGCCTGTTTGGCAATTGTGCCTCCGGCCAATCGGAGCTGCTCCCTGCGAACATTGATGGCATCATCTTTTTTGCCTAGGCCAACCAACAGCACGCGCTGCGCCTGCACCTCCGACGCTTCGTCCTGCGCCGTCAATCCGGGATAAAATAGGAACACCTGCTCTTTCTTTCCCTTAAAATCTCCTGCCGCTCTCACCTGCTGCAGTGCGCTGTTGACCACCTTGCCGGCATCAGCCGCTAGGTCAGTACTATCTTCTTCCACCAGATAGGCCAGCAGGGCGCCAGAGTACTCTCGGGGATCTTTATTGATCAGTTTAATTGTGACTGCCTTATCATGCACTGGATACATCCCTCCCACTCTGATCATTGTTAAACACTTTCAAAACGCTCAATAACTGTTTATTGTAAACTTTTCATACACTAAAGTTGCTTGAAGCTCAATTGGCAAAACTTCTGTTTGCCGATACCCTGCCAAAAACCTTAAAAACATCGCGGAGGCCGCCTTGTTAACCATATTTATTTTTGCCGTCGGGTGCGCCCTGCTCGTTTCAATGACCTGCTCCCTCTTTGAAGCCGTACTCCTGTCTTTGTCAGCGCCCCAGGTCGAACTGATGACGGAGACCCATCCCCGCCAGGCCCTGGGTATGAAAAAATTAAAAGAAAATATTGAGCAACCAATCACGGCGATCCTGACGCTCAACACGGTTGGGCATACTACCGGGGCCTCGGTGGCGGGCGCCTATGCCGTCGCTCTTTTTGGTTCGCATGGCCTGATCTGGTTCTCGATCGCCTTCACCCTGGCGATTCTGCTGTTCACTGAAATTCTGCCCAAAACTATTGGCGTGACCTTTGCCAGGCAACTGGCCCCGTATATCGTTGTGCCTTTGCAAGTGATGATCTTCCTGCTCAAACCATTGATCTGGCTGGCACAATTCATGACCCGCCTGGTGCCCAACAGTCATAAAACACATCAGATTTCGGCGGAGGAGCTGAAGACGATTGCCAGTCTCAGCAGAAAATCAGGAGAGATCGAAGCCGGGCAGGAAACGGTGATCGCCAACATCCTCCAACTCGGAGAAAAAACAGTCCGGCAGGTGATGACCCCGCGAACCGTCACTTTTTCCGCTTTGCAGACCCTGACCATCAAGGAAGCAGCGCGCATGGAAGGAAAATGGCGAATGCACAGCCGAGTGCCTGTTTACGACGGCGAGCCGAATAATGTGGTAGGTATTGTCCTGAGTCAGGACGTGCTAATGGCCGCTGCGGTCGGCCAGAACAACCTGAAACTGTCACAGATTATGCGACCGGTGCATTTTGTCCCGGAAACCGCCCATCTGGATCAGATTTTCGTTGATTTTTTCGAGCGTTACCAGCATCTTTTTGTCGTCGTCGACGAATATGGCAGCGTCACCGGGGTGATCAGCATGGAAGATATCATTGAAGAAATCATTGGCCGGGAGATCGTCGATGAATCCGACAAGGCCCGTAACATGCGAGAACTTGCCCGGATCAGAAAAAAGAAGCTCCACACTGTTTAATTTGTCGAAAAAAATGAAACTATACGCAGCGGAATCTGGCGATTCAAAATAATCCGTGGTAGTTTGTCGACAAAATCAGTGAAGCACCCCCAAACAACTCAGCACCGTATAAATTCGCCCTGACAGAAAACTCCAGCACCTTACTCCCAATTAATAGAATATAGAGACTGTTATACTCCGGGCTTTAGGCCTTTTCATTCTTTTGTCCCCCAGGATTTTTTTTCATGAACACGACGCTGTCTTCTTCTCAACGGCCAAAGCTCACTATTCTTATCCCCCTGCTTCTGCTCGGCTGTCTTACGGTTTCACCTGTCATGGCGGCGGAAACCAGATATATCAAACCAAGCCTGGAAATCCCTATACGGCGGGTACAGGATAATACTTCCAAGGTGGTGGCAAACGTACCATTAGGTGCATCGGTCGAACTGGTTAAGGGGGAAAGGGAGTGGTCGCTTGTCCGTTTACCTAATGGCAGCGAAGGCTGGGTCCGCAGCCGATTCCTCAGCAGTTCGCCCATCCTGCCGGCCGGCAATCTCAAGGGCGGACCTGACGGTGCACCCACTGATATCTCTGCACGTTTCAAGGAGTTGGGCGATGAAAACGGTCGGCTCAGAAAAGAACTTGCTGCCTGTACCACCGACCGAAGCACCCTTGCCGATAAATACCAAACCCTGGCGGGCGATCCCAACAGCGTATTGCACGCGAAAACCTCCTTGGGAGAAGCGCAGCAGCAGATAGAAGAATTGCAGGCTAAACTCGCCACCGCCCAGATTGAGAACACGGTGCTGAGGAAAAACGAGTCTATCAAATGGTTTCTTGTCGGGAGCAGTGTCCTCGTGCTTGGCTTGCTCATCGGTCGATTGACCAGCAGCACCCGCAAAAAACGGCCGTCGCTGCTCTAGCGATATTCGGTCAGTACCAAGCTTAGTTCATCGCCTCCAAGGGAACTTTCACGTCGACCGTTGCATCGTCTCGCATCAGGGTGAGGGTGACGGTCTCGCCGACCTCATGCCGCTCCAACTCATCGCGCAAGGAATCATAATCCCCCACTTTCTTACCGTTAACCGCCAGAATAACATCCCCCACCACCAAGCCATCGCGTACCTGGGTTGTGCCCCGCAAGCCGACTTTTTCCGCTGAGGAACCGGGCAGCACCCTGAGCACCAGCACCCCTTCTAACCCCAGTTCATTGCTCAGGTTGCGGTTGGCAAAGGTAAGGCCCAATCCCGGCCGGATCAGTTTTCCCTTGCTGATGATCTGCGGCACCACCCGGTTGACCTCTCTGACCGGCACAGCAAAACCGATGCCCGAACTGGCGCCAGAGGGACTATAAATTGCCGTATTGATGCCGATGAGCCGCCCGGCGCTGTCCAGAAGCGGCCCCCCGGAATTGCCGGGATTAATGGCCGCATCGGTCTGAATGACATCATGGATGGTTCGGCCGGTGACTGCGGTTATCTCCCGTCCGAGCGCACTCACTACCCCGGTGGTCAAGGTCTGATCAAGGCCAAAGGGGTTACCGATCGCGAACACCTTCTGGCCGACCAGTAAATCCTTGGATTCACCGATGGTTAGAGGCAGCAGCTTGTCAGCGGGTGCTGAGATCTGCAAGACCGCTATATCGCGATCAGGCGCCGCACCCACCAGCACGGCTTTCCAGGAGGAGTGATCAGCAAGAGTAACCTCCAACCTGCTGGCATCGGAAATGACGTGGTAGTTGGTGACGATCCGCCCCTGCTTGTCCCAGATGAACCCCGAGCCCGTGCCCTGGGGAATCTCATAGACATTCAAACTGAACAGGTTGCGCCGCACGGCGATACTGGTGATATAGACCACCGAAGGAGCTGCGTTGCGGAAAATATCGATGGTGTTTTTTTCATCAGCCGCCAGATCGCCACGGGCTTCAACAGGCCGGGATATTGCTTTGGGGCTGTGAAGAGCGGGTTGAAAGGTCTGGAACAATAACCAGCCGACAACTACTGTGATAACTATAAAATACAAAGATTTCATTGTGCTGATGGAGGGAAAAAGAGTCCTGGATCAGATTATGTTCTGCGAATTGCGCATACGTTCCTGAAATTTGAGAGTATCCACGGTATATATTGACCATAGTTTCCTGACCCAATGCAGGGTGGAATATTTCTGGCAGGAAATTTCTCTATCATGAATCCCGACAGTGTCTCTGAGGTGGGCTGCTAATTGAAAAGCTCACTTTTCTGGGCGAGATAACAAAGAAAAAAACCAACAACCATGGCGATCAAACCGACCCGGCGCAAATGGTCAGGATGCATTTCCTGAATCTGTCGGAGCCAACGCAGCATGGATTCGGGAGACGCCGCATAGGGCAACCCTTCGAGGACGAAAACAAGGCCTATCAGTGTGATCAAAAATTTCATAGGCCTTGAATACCAAAAAGCGACAAGAGGTGCAATACGCCACAAAGGTATTGACAATGGGCGGTCAAAAAAAGTATTTGTGCTAACATAATTTATCGGTTTTTTTTATAATTCATCCGCTTGATGATGTTCAGGCTCCTGTAGGCTGGACATCCTTAATACCGGAAAAAGACACCTCGAAATAATACTCATGATGCAATCATCTTCCAAATACAGCGATGCCGGTGTCGATATCGACAAGGGTAATCTTTTTGTTTCCCGAATCAAATCCATCGTCTCCGAAACCCATCGACGCGGGGTGATCTCCGATATCGGCGGTTTTTCCGGACTCTTTGCCATCGGTAACGATGACCTGAAGAATCCGGTTCTGGTCGCCTCCACCGATGGCGTCGGCACCAAACTCACTGTCGCCAAACTGTGCAACAAACATGACACCATCGGTATCGACTTGGTGGCCATGTGCGTCAACGATGTGATTGTCAGCGGAGCCAAGCCGCTCTTTTTTCTCGACTATTTTTCCAGCAGCACCTTGGACCTTGATGTCGCCACTGAGGTGGTGAGAGGTATTGCCACGGGTTGCAAACAGGCCCACTGCTCGCTCATCGGCGGGGAAACCGCTGAAATGCCAGGTTTGTATCAACCCGGCGACTACGACCTCGCCGGATTCGTGGTCGGCATCGGCGACCGTAATGCTCTCATTGACGGCAGCGATATTCGGGTTGGGAATAAAATTATCGGTCTGGCTTCCTCAGGAATCCACTCAAACGGCTACTCGCTGGTTCGCAAAGTTTTCTTCGAAGAACTGGGGAAAAAGGTCGATGACTTTATTGAGGAATTCGGTTGCACGGTCGGCGAAGAACTCCTCCGGCCGACCCGCATCTACGTCGAAAGCGTGGTTAACATCCTACGGCACAACAAAATCAATGGGTTAGTGCATATCACCGGTGGCGGGTTCTACGATAATATCCCCAGAATACTACCTGTCGGCTGCGTCGCCCACATTACAAAAAACAGTTGGCCGATCCTGCCCGTCTTTACCTACCTGCAGGAAAAAGGTGGTATCACCGCTGCTGAAATGTATCGGACCTACAACATGGGTATCGGGATGATGGCTATAGTCTCTGAAAACAGAGTCGAAGACCTGCTCCATCAGTTTCGGGCGCATGGCGAGCAGCCCTACGTGATCGGAGAAATACGGGCGCCCCAGGCCGGCAACGACATGCGAGTAGTCATTGACGGAGTCAGCTGACAACTCAGAGCTACCCCCGCTTTGCGTCCTGAAAAAAGGGACCCAAATAGAGCAGAAAAAGCTCCAGGCGCGTGTGATCGCCTGGAGCTTTTGTCGTTATCAGACCTGACCGCAGTCAGCATCTCCACCCTTGAGCTTATACAGTCCGTGCTGCAATGCCGGCAAGACCACCTCAAGATTTTCCTGCGCTGCTTTCTTGCTTCCGGGTAAATTCAGAATCAGACACCCCTTCCTAATACCGGCGATGCCACGTGACCAGACCGCCTGGATGGTTTTGCCCAGACTGGCCTGTCGCATAGCCTCGCTCAAACCGAGAATCTCCAGTTCAATCACCTTCCTGGTTGCCTCAGGCGTCCGGTCACGAGGAGAAACCCCGGTTCCGCCGGTGGTGACCAGCAAATCCAGTTGCAGTTCATCCACCCATTGCACCAGGGTCTGCTCGATCACATCCTGCTGATCCGGGATGATCCGATACACACTAATTTCGTATCCGGCGGCTCGCAGCATCTTCTGTAATTGCGGACCGCTGGTGTCCTCACGCTCGCCGCGTGCCCCCTTGTCGCTGAGGGTGAGAACACCGCATCTGTAAGGTATGGAAGGTTGCTCCACCACTATTCCTCCGACTTGTCCTTGTAGTCAGCGACAATCTTCTCGGCAATCTGGGCAGGCACCTCCTCGTAATGGGAGAACTTGACCGTAAAGGTGCCGCGGCCGCCGGTCATGGAAGTCAGATCCAGCGCGTAGAGGAGCACCTCGGACTGCGGGACATTGGCGTTAATGATCTCGTACTTGTTGGCTGAGTCCATGCCCAGCACCCGGCCACGACGGCTGTTGAGATCGCCCATGACATCGCCGACAAAATCCTTGTGCACCCGAACCTCAAGCTCCATAATCGGCTCCAGCAGAATCGGCTGTGCCAGGAGAACGCCCTTCTTGAAAGCCAGGGATCCGGCAATTTTAAACGCCATCTCCGACGAATCGACATTGTGATACGAGCCATCGATGAGGTTGACTTTGAGATCAACAAAGGGGTAACCGGCAATAACACCCCTTTCCATGGCCTCCAAAATGCCTTTCTCTACTGCCGGCCGGTACTGCTGCGGGATAACGCCGCCGATGATCTTATCGGCAAACTGAAAATATTCGCCGCGCGCCAGCGGCTCCATCTCGATGGTGCAGTCGCCGAACTGGCCGCGCCCGCCCGATTGTTTTTTGTGTTTCCCCTGCACCGTGGTTTTACCTTTTAAGGTCTCGCGATAGGGAACACGCGGGGTGCGCAGTTCCATCTCAACCCCGAATTTCCGTTTAATCTTTTCTCCCGCCACCTCCAGGTGGACCTGCCCCACGCCGGAAATAAGGGTTTCATGGGTCTGCTGCTCCCTGGTAAGCTTCAGGGTCAGATCTTCGTCAAGCAACCGGGTAATGGAAGAGAAGAGTTTTTCCTCGTCGCCTTTTTTGGCACTGACCGCATACGCAATGACCGTGGGCAACGGCTGCACCGCCTGATAGATGATGGGTTTTGCCTCTTCACAGAGGGTATCACCGGTCGTTGTTTCTTTCAGTTTGGCCACCGCCACCACCATACCGGGCACGGCCTGCTCGACCGGCTTCTGCTCCTTTCCTGCCATGATATACAACTGGCCAAAGCGCTCTGAGGTCGCTTTCGTGGAGTTGTAGAAGGTGTCCCCTTTCAGGGTGCCGGAGAAAACCCGAAAAATGGTTAACCGGCCGGCAAAAGGATCGGCCATGGTTTTAAAAACCAAGGCGGAAAAAGGTGCTTCGGCCGTTCCCTGCCTCTCAATGGTTTCACCACTCTTCGGATGGGTGCCGACTCGTGCCGGTCGTTGATCCGGCGAGGGCAGGAGGTCGATAATAGCATCCAGTACCACGCTGGACCCTCTATTGTTGAGCGCGGCGCAGACACAAACCGGCGCAACTTTAGCTGCCCGTACTGCCGCCACCAGCCCTGCAGTCAATTCCTGATCGGAGAGCATTCCCTCCTCGAGAAATTTTTCAATCAGTTCGTCATCGGTTTCGGCCACGTATTCCATCAGGTTTTCCCGAAGAGCCGTCACTTCATCGACCATGTCCGCCGGGATTTCACCTGCTTCGGCCTTACCGCCCTCGGTAAAAAATAGAGCCTTGTTGGCGACAATATCCACCACACCCTTGAATTGGTCTTCCGCGCCAATAGGCAGAAACAGAACCACAGGGTTCAGCTTGTAAGTCTCCTTGATACCGTCAACGGTCTTCTTGAAATTGGCCCGCTCTCGGTCCATCTTGGTCACGCAGATCAGACAGGGGAGATGGTTTTCCTGGATCAGATCAACAAATTTTTCGGTCTGCGCCCGTACCCCTAACACCGCACCGACCGTTAAGATGGCGCTGTCGGCAACCTGAGCTGCGCACCGGGTCTCATTGAAAAAGTTATCGTCGCCGGGGGGATCAATCAGATAAACGTCATTCTTCTTCCAGGTCAGTTGGTTGAATGCCGCGCTGATGGATATCTGGCGTTTGATCTCTTCCGGTTCAAAATCCATGGAAGACGTGCCGTCATCCACCTTGCCAAGCCGTTTCAGCGATCCGGCGGTGAACAAAAGCGCCTCCGCTAGAGTTGACTTACCGCTGTTGCCGTGTCCGAGAATAACCACATTCCTGATCTGCTGTACGTCCTGCATGGATATACCTCCAGTGAGTGAAACGGGTACTGTATCAATGTTAACGGATTACGATTCGTGCCCGGAAACCGATGAAAAGCCCTTTCTCTTTCGCGGCAAGAATGGTAACCATCAAGTCCACAAAAACAGCCTTTGTTATATTCGTATTAATATTGCAAAGTCAAGCGATAACCTCCTTGAAATCCTGAACAATCAATGACCACGCCCCCCTCGATACAACCGTCCGATTCCACCGGCAAGATTGCCCGTTCCGCCGGCACGGTGAGTGTCGCCGTCATGTGCAGCCGCGTGCTTGGTCTTATCCGGGAACAGGTCTTTGCCGGACTCTTCGGTGCCGGTTTTGCCTATGACGCCTTTGTGGTCGCCTTCCGTATTCCCAATCTACTGCGGGATCTCTTTGCCGAAGGGGCGCTTTCCGCTGCCTTTGTCACCGTATTTTCCGAGTACACCACCAATCGGGGGCCCGAGGACACCTGGCGTCTGGCCAGCAATGTCCTTATTTTCTTTGCTCTTCTCATCAGCGCCTTCACCCTGGTGGGTATTTATTTCGCCGATCCTATCGTCAATCTGCTCGCCCCGGATTTCCAATCGACCCCCGGCAAAACCGAGCTGACCGTCACACTCACCCGGATCATGTTTCCCTTCCTCCTGTTCGTTTCGCTGGCAGCGGTGGTCATGGGCGTCCTCAACACCAAGGGTAAGTTTTTCATACCAGCCCTGTCCTCAACCTTCTTCAACCTCGGCTCGATCATCGGCGGCCTCTCGCTGGCCTGGCTCTTTCCCCGCTTGGGGCAACCGGCCATTGCCGGCATGGCCTGGGGCACCCTGATCGGAGGGGCCATGCAGTTATTGATGCAACTGCCCACCCTGCGCCAAGTCGGTTTCCGGTTCTGCTGCGCCTGCAATCCCTTTGACCCCGGCCTGCGGCGAATCCTGTTCTTAATGCTACCGGCCACCATCGGCCTGTCAGCCACCCAGATCAATATCTTCGTCAACACCAACTTCGCCGCGGGCTGCATCGAAGGCTCGGTCTCCTGGCTGAACTATGCCTTCCGCCTGGTACAATTGCCCATCGGCGTGTTCGGCGTAGCCCTGTCGATCGCCATCATGCCGGTGCTGGCCAAACAAGCCGCCCAGAAAGATCTGGACAGCTTGAAACAGACCTTCACCTCTTCTCTGGTCCTGGTCTTTTCCCTGGCCGTGCCCGCCACTGCCGGCCTGATGCTGCTTGCCAAACCGATTATCCGTCTCATTTTCGAGCACGGGGCTTTTACGGCTAGCGACACCCTGCAGACCGCGCAGGCCCTCACCTTCTACGCCATCGGCCTTTTTGCCTATGCCGCCATTAAAGTCATGGTCCCGGTCTTTTACGCTATCGGCAACACCAGGTACCCGGTGATCGGCAGTTTCCTCGGAGTAGCCGCCAATATCCTCACCATCACCCTGGTGATCGACACCCTCCAGCACCGGGGTATCGCCCTGTCCACCTCCTGTGCCATGATCCTTAACTTTCTTTTTCTCGGCACAGTGCTCTATCGTAAATTATCCGGATTCCCCATGGGGTATCTCATGCAAGGGATCGGCAAAATTGTGATCGCCACCGCGATAATGTCCGGCGCGCTCTGGGGATTAAAAGATTTACTCAGGCCCTGGCTGGGCGGTCCGCTTCTCTTACAGGTCGCGGGCCTGATGGTTTTGATCGGGGTGGCGGTGGGAATCTATGTGGCAGGCCTGCAGCTGTTACGGCTGCCGGAATTTACTCTGCTGACCGGCAAACTGGTTCAGCGTTTCCGCAGGTCGTAAAGGAGCTGCAGCTGGGCCAGCAGGCTGACCACAGCGGTATCGACGTGGAGGATACGGTTGCCCATGGTGAAGCCGTAAAATCCGCAATCAGCAAAACACTCCAGTTCATGGTCGCTCCAGCCCCCCTCAGGACCAACGGCCAACAGTAATCGCTGCCCGCCCTCTCCTGAAACCGGGATACCGGCCAAGGTTCCTGCGGCATCGGGATGGGCAATCAGGCCCAGCCCAGAGAGTCCGGGGAGTACATCTTCGATAAAGGGTTTGAACTGGTGATGGATGGTCACCGAAGGCAAATAGGTGTCCATGGCCTGTTCCATGCCATCCACCAGGATAGAGCGGATCTTGTCTGGTGCCAGCACCGGGCTGTGAAAAAACGATTTTTCCACCCGGCGGGAACGGATGAGATGGAAGTGTCGCACCCCGAGTACGGTCGCCTGCTTGAGAATCCGCTGCAGCATAATCGGCCGGGGCAGGGCCAGGATCAGATCCACCTGGAGGTCGCAGACCGGCTCATGGAGCAACTCCACCCCGAGTCGCACCGAATCCCCCTCAACCGCCAGCACCCGACCACTACCGAGTTTTCCATTGACCCCCCCTACCCGGACCGTATCCCCCGGCGCCACCCGCAAGACCTTGAGCAGATGCTCCGCCCGGCGGCCGGTGAGCATGACCTCCTCGCCTATAATCTCTGAGGGTTCCAGTAACAGAAGGTTCAATGGACAGGCCTCACAGCTGCAACACCTTTTCCTCAAACTGCAAGGTGGCGAAATAATCCTCGGGCCGTTCCTCGCGGCGAATAAGGGCCACTGTGCCGTCTTTGCGCAACAGCAATTCCTGGGGGCGCATCTTGCCGTTATAATTAAAACCCATGGCATGACCGTGGGCCCCGGAGTCCTGGATAATGAGCAGATCGCCTTCGGCTATCTTCGGCAAGGTTCGCTGGACCGCAAATTTGTCGTTGTTTTCGCAGAGCGAGCCGACGACATCGACGGTTTCGGCCTGTGTGCTCCCCTCCTTGCCCAATACCTCGATGTGGTGATAGGCGCCGTAGAGGGCAGGTCGCATCAAGGCGGACATGCAGGCATCCACGCCGATGTAGGTGCGGTAGATATCCTTGCGGTTGATGGCCCGGACCACCAGCACCCCGTGCGGACCGGTCATGAAGCGGCCGCTCTCCATCAAGAGCGCTGGGCAGTAGCCTTGGGCGTCTTGAAATGCGGCGAACAGGGCAGTGATCTCACGACCCATCGTGGCAATATCAAGCGGTTTGGCATCCGGCTGATAGGGAATGCCCAGTCCTCCGCCGATATTGATAAACTCAAAGGTAATTCCCAACTCCGCACCGATAGTTGTCACCAGTTCCAGGAGCATGGCCGTTGTCTGCACCATGTAGGTGTAGTTGAGTTCATTGGAGGCCAGCATGGTGTGCAGGCCGAACCGTTTGGCCCCCCTGGCCTGGGCCTGTCGGTAGGCCAGGGTAATCTGGTCGTGGCTGACCCCGTATTTAGCCTCCTCCGGTTTACCGATAATGTCGTTGCCGGTGCGACGTGCACCTGGATTGTAGCGAAAACAGATCAGCTCCGGCATCCGGGGCACCTTGTCGATGAGGGTGATATCGTCAAGATTAAGGATGCAGCCGCCCCCTGCCGCAGCAGCCTGAAAATCCTCCGGGCTGGTATTATTGGAGGTAAACATGATGTCGTTACCGACAGCTCCCAGATTTCGTGCCAGCATCAGTTCAGTGATCGAACTGCAGTCGAATCCGAACCCCATATCCTGCATGATTTTGAGGATGCTGGGGTTCGGCAAGGCCTTGACTGCGTAGTATTCCCGGAAGGAAGGTATGCCGGCAAAGGCCGCTTTGAGTTGCCGGCCGGTCTCGCGAATCCCAGCCTCGTCGTAGAGATGAAAAGGGGTGCCGTAGTGATCGGCAATAGCGGGGAGATGCGGGTAGAGACGATCTTTATAACCTTGGGACATCGGCATGATGTTTTTCCTTGTCTGTTTTCAACTGCGGATAGGGATGCGCGCAGTTTCCTTGTAGGTTTGCAGCACGGTCGTGGTCCGAGTGGAGACGACCTCGCTGATTACAGCAATTTTTTCGCGGACGATAGCAGCGAGTTCAGCAGTGTCGGCGACCCGAAGCTTGACCAGATAACAGTCCTCACCGGCAACATAATGGACTTCCTGAATCTCAGGGATGGCAGCCAGCTCCTTGCCGGTTTCCGGGCGGTCACCGACCAGCCGCGTTCTGATCTCGATGAAGGCGATCTGACGACGGTCAAATTGGGCAGGATTGAGCCGCACCTCGTAGCCGTCGATAATCCCCTGGCGCTCCATTTTGCGGATCCGTTCCAGGACGGCCGAGGGGGCCATTTCGACCTGACGCGCCACCTCGACATTAGGAATGCGAGCCTTTTCCTGCAGTATCTTCAGTATTTTTAAACTGATATCATCAAGCATGCACTACTCTCGTTCATGGAAAACAAAACTGTTAAAAAAACGTACCGCAGCCAAAAACACCATTCAAGAATAAAATTCAGCTCTATATAAAATAATAAGAACAAACACCACAAAACGACCAGTGATAACCATTATATTCGGGCATCAGCACCATTATCAGAATACAATCGCTGGCCACCACCTGAATTCTCAAATAGTGCGCGCTTCTCCTTCGACAGCGCCTGCGAATACTGGTATCAAAAGGGCAAACGAACCGCTCTGCACCCTTGATCGAGGCCAAGCAAACCCGATGTTTCTTCTCTATAATATTCTATCATTTTTTTTGGCCCTGTTGCTGCTGCCGCTACTACCGTTGATCGTCATTCGGAAAAAATATCGCGACCGGATTCTGCGGCGGTTGGGTTTTGGCCTTGCCGGGCAGCTGAGGTTCCTCTCCCGGAGCCTTTCTCCTGCACCGACCTTTTGGATCCACGCCCTTTCCGTGGGCGAGGTGACCTCCGCCCTCCCCCTGGTGCGCGGTATTCGGGAAGCCTTTCCTGAAGCTCGAATTGTTTTTTCCACGACCACCGGATCAGGCCATCAGGTAGCGCTGCAGCTGCTCGCTCATTATATAGATGCCCTCATCCCCGGTCCGATTGACCTGGGACCGGTTGTCCCCTTCTTTATCAAAACTATCAGGCCGGATCTTTTCATTCTGGTGGAAACCGATTTCTGGCCCAACTGGCTGCATAGTCTCGCCCACCGCGACATCCCGCTGCTCCTGGTTAATGGTCGGATCTCGCAAGCGTCCTTTGCCCGCTACCAGCGCTATGCGTTCTTGTGCAAACCGATGTTCCGAAACTTTACCATCCTGTCCATGCAAACGGCTGTTGATGCGGAAAAAATAGTGGCCTTGGGCATTGACGCCTATAAGGTCGTCACGTTAGGCAATCTCAAATTCGATACCAGCCAGGACCTTACGTCCCGAATGACCGATACGCCCAACGGGCCGACAAAAGAGTCCTACGGTTTCAACGCCACTGCACCGCTCTGGATCTGCGGCTCGACCCATCGCGGCGAAGAACAACCCCTCTTCCAGATATTCCAGCAACTCCGCCGGACCATTCCTGGCCTGCAACTCCTCCTCGCCCCCAGAAATATCGAAAGGGCTGACGAGATCATTGCCCTCGGCAAGACCTACCACCTCCACTGCCGCAAATGGACCGAGGGGAAACACCGCCACGGCCCGATCCTCATCCTCGACACTATCGGTGAATTGGCCGGTTGTTATCGCATGGCCGATACGGTCTTTATCGGCGGCAGCCTGGTACCGCAAGGTGGCCACAATCCCATTGAACCCGCCTCCGCCGGAATCCCTGTCCTCTTTGGCCCGCACATGGAAGATTTTGCAGAGATCGCCGCAGAACTTGTGCAAAATGGCGGGGCTCGGCAGGTCGAATCAGCAGCATCGCTCCTGTCCGCCCTGCAGCAGCTTTTTGTCGATCCGGCCCTGCACAGGTCGATGGCAGAGGCCGCAAGGGATTGTATCAAGGCACATCAGGGGGTTGTCCGCAAACACCTGAAAACCATCACCAGCCTTCTTGCCCGGCATTCCACCGACGAGTGAAACTCGCATGGGCTCAGCCGCTACGCCGGTGCACGGACAACTTATTGATCAGTATCACGGTCTGCTTCATCATTGGAGCCAGTACCGCCTATACATTTTCAGCGCCGTTAGCCCCACTCCCACTTGCAACACTATTGCTGCCGTTCTTGCTCGTGTTAGCACTTGCGGCCTATTGCCTCCCGCCCCGCCTGCGACCGCTTTCCGCCCTGCCCCTCTTTTTTTGCATCGGTCTCCTCCACACCCACAGTGGACTGCAGCCGGAAGCTGATTCCCGCTCCATCGCTCGCGTCATCACGGAGAAGACCAGGGCCACGGTGGTCGGCCGGATCCTCACCATGGTTGAGTATGACGGTGAAAAAACCCGATTCGAACTGGGCACCGAAGAGATCTTACTCCACGATATGGACAAAAAATCCTCCCTGCAACCGGTTCGAGGAAAAATTCAGCTCGCCGTTCAGGGTGATCTCAGCGGGTCATACATACCAGGCATGAAAATTATGGCCATCGCCATGATCGATCATATCCGCGACTATCAGACCCCCGGGGCTTTTCCTTACCGGATCCAGATGGCAACCAAAGCCATCTGTTGCTCGGGATGGGTGCGCTCAGCAAAGGAAATACTGCAGGTGCATGAGCCGCCCCTTTCCTTCGGGCAACGCCTTAGATTCTTCCCTGAACAGGTCCGACAACGGGTAGCCCTTTTTCTCAACCAGCAGTTCACCCCCGAAATTGCAGGCCTCTACCAAGCCCTGCTGATAGGCTCCATGGTGAACATCTCACCACAGCTCGTGGAAGCCTTTAAAGAAAATGGCTGTTTCCATGTCCTGTCTATTTCCGGCCTCCATCTCAGTCTGCTGGGGCTCTTTGCGGTCACAATCCTCACCTTGCTCCTTAAACGCAGTCAATGGCTGCTGCTCCACACCCATGTTCCCACCCTTGCCCTCGTTCTGACCGCCCCCCTGCTTCTCCTCTACACGTTTATCGCCGGCATGAATATCCCGGCATTCAGGTCCCTGGTCACGGCCCTTCTGGTACTGTTCGCCGTGGTACTACGGCGGCAACGATCGCTCATCCACCTTATCACCGCCGCCGCTCTTATTGTGCTGGCCATTACGCCCCTGGCGCTGTTTACCGCCTCTTTTCAACTGTCTTTCGGTGCTGTCCTTGCCATCAACTGTATCTATCCCCGACTGCCGCTAGTCATCACCAAACCGGAATCCAACCCCAGCCCAGACCGAATCCGAAAGGGATTAATGGTTCTACAGTCCATGATCTATGTCTCCCTGGCGGCAACAGCGGGAACGCTTCCCTTTCTGCTGTATCACTTCAACCGATTTTCTCTGATAGGGCCGGTGATGAACCTGATCATCGAACCTTTGCTCTGCTTGTGGGCGATGCCCTGTGGTCTGCTGGCAATCCCTCTGATCGGGATAGCCCCTGGTCTGTCGACGCTGCTCTTCAAAATCGGCAGTCCGGGAATTCAGCTGACGGTTTGGCTTGCCGAGGCTTTCGCTGGATTTCCCTACGCCTCGATCTGGACGATTACCCCAACTTTCCTGGAAATCATCCTGTTTTTCGTCATTCTTTTTTTGTTCCTCCGAGAGCAACAAACAATCCGCCAACTATCACTCGCCCTGACCCTTTCGCTTATTCTCCTCGCTTCTTTTACCCTCGGCCTCTGGCTCCCGAACAAAAAGGGGGAACTCATCGTCAGCTTTCTCGATGTCGGTCAAGGTTCCTCCACCCTTTTGCAGCTTCCCAACGGCAAGAACATCCTGATCGATGGCGGCGGTTATCAGACCGAACGATTCGATACGGGCCACGGCCTCATTGCCCCTTTCCTCTGGCGGAATCGGATCTGGCGACTCGATGATCTGATTATCTCCCATCCCCACAAGGATCACTACAACGGCCTACCCTTTGTCTATGAACGTTTTCAGCCGCAACGGCTGATTATCAACGGCGACAACGGCGACGAACCGGCCTATGGTCAATTTTTGGAGACAGTTCGAAAAAAAGGAACACCGATTCAGGTGGCAATGGTGGGTGATACACTCCAGCAAGGCGACAGCTTACGCTTGGAATGCCTCGGCATGAACGGAACGGCTAATGACCTTCCCACTTGGTCGACCAACGACCGGAGTCTCGTGCTCCGGCTGCAATTCGGCAAGCGCAGTTTTCTTTTCCCGGGCGATATCAGTACTCAGAGCGAGGACAGGCTGATGCTGCACCACGGCCGACTCCCTCGTGCCGACGTGCTGCTGGCCCCGCATCACGGCAGCATCACTTCGGCAGGCCAGGAGTTCATGGCCGCAGTCTCGCCTGGCATGATCGTGGTTTCCACAAGCCTTGCCGGTTTGAGAACGCAATCGACATCAGAGCACATCAAAGTCTGGCAGGAGGAGAACATTCCGACCGGGGTTACCACCAGTCAGGGGACGATAACCAGTATCACCAACGGTAATGTTTTGCGTACCAGCAGTTTTAAAGGTGACGTGTGGGTGTTGGACGAAAAAGAAGAGCGAAGTATCCAGGGAAAATGAATAAGCCGACTGGAAGTATATGCAAGGTTGCGTGCACAACCGCACCCATCTGCCCTAATCAAGAAATCAATGCAGAAGGCCTGTGTTTGGGAGCAGCATGGAAACCCCAGTGCGCTACAGTTACGACTGAGGGTTACCGACCTCAACCACGCGCAAAAAAACACGGAGTATATCAGCGTCGCTCAAACCGGCACTACCTAATCACGGGAAAGCCCACCTGGTCAGATCTCGGTGAAATCTGAGGGCTGATGCCGTAAAAATTTAATAAATTTCGCTTTGTCATAGCAATTGATATACGCATCTTCGCCGCTGATCTTTTTCTTTTCCAGCAGTTCAAAAATTGCATCATCCAGGGTCTGCATACCGTATTTCTTACCGGTCTGCATGATGGAAGGAATTTGGTAGGTTTTACCCTCTCGAATCAGGTTGCGGACCGCCGGGGTGCAGATCAAAATTTCCAACGCTGCCACCCGCCCCTTGATATCGGCCCGTTTGAACAGAGTCTGCGAAACCACCGCCCTTAAGGCATCAGCTAAGGTCGACCGAACCTGCCCCTGTTGATTAGCCGGGAAGATCTCGACCACACGGTCAACCGTTTTCATGGCGTTCATGGTGTGCAGGGTGCCAAAAACCAGGTGGCCGGTCATTGAGGCTTCCATAGCCAGGGCGATAGTTTCCAGGTCCCGCATCTCACCCACCAGAATAATGTCTGGGTCTTCACGGAGAGCACCACGAAGAGCTGCGGAAAAACTTTTGGTATGGGTGCCGACTTCACGATGGTTAACAATGCAATTTTGACTTTTGTGGACGAACTCGATGGGGTCTTCTACGGTAATAACATGATCCTTCCTGGTTCGATTGCACTCATCCAGGATGGCGGCCAGGGTGGTTGATTTCCCCGAACCGGTGGGCCCGGTGATCAATACCAGCCCCTTGGGTAACGAGGCCAGTCGGGAAACCACTTTCGGGAGCCCCAGTTGATCGCAGGTGAGAATATCGGTTGGAATCTCCCGAAACACTGCGCCGATGCCGTATTTCTGCTGAAAAAAATTACAGCGGTATCGTGCCAGTCCGGGAATTTCATAGCCGAAATCCATATCACCGGTTTCTTCAAAAATTTTGATCTTATCTTCCGGACAGATCTCATAGAGCATGCTCTTCAGCACTTCATTTTCCAGGACCTTGAATTTAACACGCTCCATATCTCCTCGGATACGGAGGACCGGTTGTTGCCCGGCCATCATATGCAGGTCGGAAGCGCCTTCATCATTCATCAATTTGAAAAATGCATCTATCTGGGCCACAGTATGCTCCTCCTCGTGCTCTTTTTACGTAAACAGCAAATATATTCGGCATCAAACCATCAGGGGGTGACGAATAGGTGGACGATAGCGTCCATCCGGTCAAATATTGCCAACCAAAAAAGATTTTCCTCGGTGATTGTACCACCGGTACATAGTAGGGGGAAGCATCAAACAGGCTCAGAAAATTGGGCCAGATGCCGCTGAACCCGCACCGTCTGCTTTTCAGTACATCCCTTTACGGCCAGGGCCTGCAAAAAACATTTTCTCGCCTGATTGCCCTTTCCCATCGCTTGATAGATTGTACCGAGCAGCAGCGTTCCCTCAATATGGTTGCGTCGCAACCGCAAGCACTGCCTGATTGCATCGAGGGCCTCAGCCTGCCTGCCAATATGCAACAAGGAGCGGCTCAACCGGTACCAATGATCTGGATTAAAATTATCCAGAGTCAACGCTTTGCTGCACAAAGAAAGGCCGACTTCGCTCCCCTCGCCTTGCTCGACATACAGCAACCCTAAGGTGCTGAGAGAAATGCTGTCATGAGGAAAAAGTTGCAACGCCCGCTGGCAAGCCTTGATTGCTTCGTCAGGCGTCCCATTTTCCAGATAACTCTGCCCAAGAAGGCGAAAAAGAATGAATTCTTTTTCGCTTCCCGGACGGGTCCGCCAGTGTTCCAAAACAGTAACCGCCTTTTCATGGTTGCCAAGTTCTGCATACAACCGGCCAAGCGGCAGGAAAAGCTCATACCCGTCGGTGTCATCCTTGGCAAGCACCCGGTAGGCCCTTTCAAAACAATCCAAAGCTCTTTCTTTGTGTCCCAGTGTTTGCTGTACATGACCAAAATTCACCAATGCCATGTAATTTCCAGGATCTATTTGGAGGACATCTTGAAAGCAATCCGCCGCCTGCCGCTTCTGATCGCACTCTACCAGTACCACGCCAAGGCTGTTAATAAGATTCACATCTCTAGGCTGCAAACGCAGACCACGGCGATATTCACGGATTGCCGTGCGATAATCACCTTCCTCAAAAAAGAAGTCCCCACTTATATTCAGACTCAGGTGATCAAAAAAGACCACACTTCCCGGACCAACGAAAGAGCCGTGAAGAAGAGCCTTCAAACAGTTGCCGGGAATATCGCTTTTTGCAAAATCAAGACAGGGCCAGGTGGCAATACCGATCGATACAGCCCCTTCACCATACCACTCCTGACATTTATTCTTGAGGACACTAATACATTCAGGAATGGTAGAGACCTGGGGGGCTTCTGGCCAGAGAACCAGGGCAAGCGTATCTCCTCCAGCAAAAAAAATACCGTTTGGGGCAACAAATTGCCTGATGCGGTCATCAAATGTAACGGGAGATCCGGCCGGCGGCTGAAGAGAAAAAACAGCGAGTGTAAATCGGGAAAAACTCCGCCATTTTCTTTTCAATTTTCCAAGGAGATCGGTTTGGATCAGTTGAAAAGGATGCGCTCGCTGTTCATCAATGGCATCAGTATCACAAATGCCAAAAGGTCCGCGTTTTTCCGCGATAGCCAAAGACCGCCAAAACCTGTCGAGAATATGGGTTTCCAGCTGTGTGTCAGTAGGGGGAGCCTGTGAAAAACCGATCTGCACCTTACTCATCCCTTCCCGCTTTAATTGGTGCTGGAGGTGATGCGCCGTTTTCAAGGCTTGTTCTCTGCTCTGCCCGCGTAGCAGCAGACCGAAGACGCCACAGCCAAAAGAAAAACAATAGCCAGGGGTCAGAGCCTGCAAAAGATCAGCGGTTTCTCTCGTCTTTTGCAGATTGCCAGCGGCTGTCCGCCGGTAGAACACGGCGTTCAGCAGGAAAAAAAATCCAGGGTTTCCAGAAGTGGATTGCTGTAAAAATACCGTGGCGGCACGTCGATTGTACAACTCAGTTTCAGGATCAATAAACCCCCATCGCATCTTCTCCAGTCGATCAAGTATACTCCCTTGTAACTCCCTCAGCCATGATGCCGACATCTTTTTCAGAAGGGCAGGATCAACATCACTGACGGTAGCGGCAACGCTCTCGCCTGATGCAACTTGCAAAGGAATAACAAGCTGATCATTCATCAACCGAGGTTCGGTGAAAGAAGCCATTGCAACCCCAGCCGTGCTGCTATCGGTTGCCTGGAGAATTGGCAGGGTCTGCAGAGCTCCATCGGCCATAAAGGCACAAAAATCGACAGTAGCAGGCAGAGGCAACAGTTGTTTTATTTCCTGTACAAAGGGAAATCGAAGGATATAAAGGTCATCAAAAAATAACATATCTGTCTTTTATTGCTCTCCGTTAATCTTTTCATTTTCACCAACCGTTTTGGCAGACAAAACGCCCTGCAGGCTCTCGGAAAGTAAGCCGAGCTCACCATCGGCAATGGTCCGCATGTCTAAAAGCAGTCGGTCGCCCTCAACTCTGCCGACCACAGGAACAGGTGCATGACGCAAAAGTGTTTCCAACCGACTTATTTTTATATTTTCTGGTCGTACGGCAACAGCCCAGCTCGCTATGTCCTGCTCAGGCATAGCCCCGCCGCCAACCCGGGAATATACTCGAACCAATTCAAAATTGCCGCAATCTCCGCTGCTCTTCAGGACGAGTTGTAAAAAGTTCATGGCTCGCTGCTGAATACTTTCTTCTGACGCGGTCAGCATAGACAAGGTGGGAATTTCCCGCAGTGCCTGGGATTCATCAAGGTAAAGACGCAACACGGATTCAAGGGCCGCCAACGTAAATTTGTCAATGCGTAGAGCCCTGTTCAGGGGATTATTTCTTATCTTTTCGATATACCTTTTTTTTCCGACAATGATACCGGCCTGTGGCCCCCCGAGCAGTTTATCACCACTAAAGGTCACAATATCCATACCGCTGGCAACGACCTCCTGGACCGTCGGTTCCTTTACAAGGCCAAATTTGCTTAAATCAATCAAACAACCGGAGCCGAGATCCTCCATCGCCGGAATATCATGCGCCCTGGCTAATTGAACCAATTCAATATTGGACACCTCGCTGGTAAAACCAACAATCCGATAATTGCTGCAATGGACACGGAGCAGAAGTGCTGTCTCGCTGGTAATGGCTGCTTGATAATCACGCAAGTGCGTACGGTTCGTTGTGCCAATTTCCACAAGACGAGCCCCGCTCCTGGCCATAATGTCTGGGATACGAAAAGAACCGCCAATTTCGACCAACTGTCCGCGGGAAACAACCACCTCTTTATTTTTTGCTAGGGTTTCAAGGGCGATCAACACTGCGGCAGCATTATTATTGACAACCAAGGCCGCTTCCGCACCGGTAAGTTCACACAGTAACTCGTCAATATGATCATAACGTGAACCACGCTTTCCGGTTTCTAAATTAAATTCGAGATTGGAATACCCACTGCCAGCAACGGCCAACAATTCCATTGAAGAGACCGGCAGAAGCGAGCGGCCGAGGTTAGTATGAATAATAACGCCTGTGCCATTGAGGACCCTGGTAAATCGAGGCCGGTGATGTTTGCGGACAAAAAGAACAAGCTTGTCAACCCAAGCCTGATGATCAACAAAAGGCGATTGTACATATTCGCCCGAAATAATTGCCTTCCTTACCATCTCGAGGTAGAGGCGCACGCAGTATTTAAGCCGCCCCAAAGGTACATCCTGAAGGCTATTCGACGTAACCAGCGCCTCTATACATTCATTGACATTGGGAATATCTTTGAGAATGTTGGCAATGTTTGTGTCCATAAAAAAATATCACTGTTAATGGATAGTTACAATGAAAATTGTTTTGCAACAAACGGCATCCTGTTGCATTTCATCGCATTTTTCGGCAGAGGAGTCCCCGATAAGAAGATATAAATAAATACAATAAATTTATAAAGTTATTTATTTGCGAATTTTTTAAAAACTGCAATCTCCTGAAATACTTTAGCGGACCCCGGTTGCAAGGCGTTGCAAGGGGTGATAAACCATGCACCCGGTTCTTCACCTTTTTGACTGGGCAAATTCTTCTTTAAGTTCACAGAGCAATGAGTGTAGTATGAGCAGATGAGGTTCCTCTGGAAATTTATTATTGCGGAACGACAACATATCATGATTGAGCCTCGCGTTCGCTCTTACTTCGCTGTTTTTTCTTGCAAAAGTAACCTTCCCTCAGGGAATGGATGAATACATGTTTATACTATTAACTGGTTGCGCAGCATCGAACTCAGCTGGCAATATAATGATTTTACTGAATATTTCAAGAGATCGCCTTTGGCGCGCTCTCCCGACTCCGGGTTTGACCTTTCTGAAAAACGGGGAACCTGCAAATTCATGAGACAGCCCTCTCAAAAGGGGACGCAGCAATGACAGAGCAAAAACAGACGCCCCCACCCCAGATCAGCCCCTATGTTTTCCCCGTTCTCCTGGCAGGCTTCGGCCTCTGGTGTCTGTACGACGGTTGGATCTCCCCTGATTTGGAGATGCAAAAACATCTCCTGTTCAACCGGATAGCCAGTGGCGTTCTGTTGTTCTGGGCAGGTCTCGACTTCATTCGCACCCGGCGGCTGGAAAAAGCAGATGCGCGAAGAGAAAACCCCGAACCACCTGCCTCATAAACGCATCCCTGCCCGCATGAAGTCCAGATGATCACCAACCACCAGCTTATTCTCCCTTACGCAGCCCCATACTTTGCCTATGTGGCCATTGCCGGCATTCCTACTGCATACCTGCCGCACGAATTCAGCTATATACTCCGACTCATCGCAGTGCCGCTCATCCTATGCTGGACATGGCGCTGGTACTGCCCGCTGAGAGGCCCTTATTCGCCTCTCGCCTCAATACTCTTCGGTGCGGGTGCCGGGCTGATAGGCCTGATTATCTGGATTGCCTTGCTTGCTCCTTTTGTCAGTCCGGGAGACTCGACGCATCCCTGGTCCTTCAATGCTTTTTTGCTGCGCATGCTGAGCGCTGGATTGCTCGTCCCGGTGTTTGAAGAACTGATGATGCGCGGTTTTGTGTTCCGACTGGCCTTACAATGGGACCGGTCCCGCAAAAACAACGAAAAATATCCTTTCCACATCGCACTCGATGAGCGCTCCATCAACGACGTGGAACCCGGCAAATGGTCCTGGTCGGCAGTTATCCTCTCCACGGTAGTGTTCGCATCGGGACACTCCATGCAGGAATGGCCTGCAGCAGTGGCATACGGGCTCTTCATGGCTCTATTATGGATATTCAGAAAGGATCTTATTACCTGTATAGCCGCGCATGCGGTCACCAATATCGCCCTTGCTTTCTATGTTTTTTCAACAGGAAAGTGGCATTACTGGTAAAGGTCTCTTAAAAGATAACAGGATCTGCCAGACAACAGAATGCTGGCCGCCACAACTCAAAGCACCTCACATTGAACCATCGGAATTATGCGCCTACCACGACCAGTTCGCTACTACTCTCTGCGCTTCAAAAGACTACAAGGATCAAACCACTCCCTTGCCCTGGGGGCAGCCATAGGATCCGCAGTTGGGGCCACTCCGACCCTGCCGCTCCATAATATCCTCATCCTGGCGTTCACTCTGCTCTTTCGCGTCAACCCGCTTGCCGGCATCATTACTGCCAATATCGTCAGCAATCCGCTCACCTTCGCGCCTCAATACTTTCTTGCCTGGAAGATTGGCAACTTTTTTCTACCAGGCCGCCTGACCTGGGAAAAAATCCAGAGCATCCTCACCATGGTCAGGACGGAGGGAATCATGGTCAGCCTGGATGGCATCCGCCAGTTGGGCTTTGATGCTATTCTGGTGATGCTCACTGGCGGCCTGGTGCTCGCCATCCCGGCAGGATTGCTCACCTATATCCTGGTGTACCGATTTTTTGCCAAGATTCGCCAGAAGAGACGGGAAAAACACCTGCTCAACCGAATCGAGCAATAACCCCTTCTCTCCTTATGCAAAATTTCGTCTATCACAATCCGACCAAAATTCTCTTCGGCCGCAGCACCATTGCTGCTATCGGCCCGGAAACCAGAATCTGGGGCCAGCGGGGACTGCTCGTCTACGGCCAGCACAGCATTAAAAACAATGGCCTGTACGATCAGGTGACAACCGCACTGCAAGAAGCGGGTATCGATTTCGCCGAACTCGGCGGTGTCCGCTCCAATCCGCTGCTCTCCCATGTCCGCCGGGGAATCCAACTGGCCAAAGAGCATGGTGCCGAGGTGATTATCGCGGTGGGAGGCGGCTCGGTCATCGATACAGCCAAAGCCATCGCTGCCGGCACACCCGTCGAGCACGATGTCTGGAAATTCTTCACCGGCAAAAAAAGCATCAAACAACCCCTGCCGGTTACCACCGTGCTGACCCTGGCGGCCTCCGGCTCGGAGATGAATTCGGGCATGGTGATCACCAATGACGCCACCCGTGAGAAATTCGGTTTTGGCCATCGATTGCTCTATCCCAAGGTTTCTATCCTTGACCCGGAAGCGACTTTTACCGTACCCCCGGAGTACACGGTTTACGGCGCTATTGATGCCATCAGCCACGTCCTCGAATTCTATATGACCACGACCGATCCGGATACCCCGGTGCAGGACCGATTGATGGAAGGGTTGATCGAAAACGCTATGATCGCCTGCGACCGCTGTCTGCATGATCCCCACGACTACAACGGCCGGGCCAATCTGCTCTGGACCGCCACCCTGGCCCTCAACGGGCTGACCGCGTCAGGCCTTGGCCGGGTCGGTTTCCCCATGCACCTGATCGAGCATTCGCTCAGCGCCCTCTACGATGTCCCCCACGGGGCAGGGCTGGCAGTGGTGATCCTTGGCTGGTTGCAATATCATGCCGAAATAAATGCGGTCCGTATCATCAGCCTAGGCAAACGGATCTTTCCCCAGAGTGGGGATACTGAAGCGGACCAAGACGCGGAATGGACCATCAACCGGTTGCGCGAGTGGTTCCGCCGTGTTAATGCGCCGATTTCCTTGCAAGATCTTGGCATTCCGGCCACCGACATTCCAAAAATTGCCGAAAATAGCAAGGGGTTAGCCCAACTCTGGCGACTGCGGGATTACACCCCGGAACGAGTTGCGGCCATTCTGCAGCGATGCAGATAATAGACATAGCCGCCGGCACCACAAATGCTGTTTTGAAAGAGTCCTGGCAATGCTCGGCGTTGTCAGCCCGACAAACGCAGGAATGACAAAACTGATGTTTCTCCATGACATTCATCGGTTAATGCGGTAAATTATGAACGTTTTGCAACCCTTGACCCTGCACGAGGCACGACCATCACGATGAAGCGCGAAATCCCGGCCGGAAGGGCTGTTCCGGCTGAATGGCTCAGCAATTTCGACCGATATCTGATCAGCGAAGGAACGCATGAACGGGCCTACGAAAAACTAGGGGCCCACCTGGTGCGTTTTGACCACAAAGACGGTGTGGTCTTCGCCGTCTGGGCTCCAAACGCCCGGCAGGTTACGGTTATCGGCGATTTCAACGGTTGGAACACCACCAGCCATCCCATGCATTCCTCGGATGCGGGCATCTGGACCCTGTTCATTCCAGGCCTTACCGAATACGCGGTCTACAAATACCACATAGTCGCCCAGGATCAGCAGCAGTTCGACAAGGCTGACCCCTTTGGTTTCGCCATGGAGGAACGCCCCCGCACCGGTTCGGTAGTCGCCAACCTCGACCGCTACCAGTGGAACGACGCCGAATGGATCGCGGACCGGTGTCGCCGCCAGGCCTTGGACGGTCCCATCTCCATCTACGAGGTCCATCTCGGCTCCTGGCGCAAAGAGGCAGATGCACAATGGGGCCAGCGCTTTCTCTCCTACCGGGAGTTGGCCGCCACCCTTATCCCGTATGTCCAGGAGATGGGCTATACCCATATCGAACTGCTGCCCATTGCCGAATACCCCTTTGAAGGGTCTTGGGGGTATCAGGTCCTGGGTTTTTTCGCACCGACCTCCCGCTTTGGCTCACCAGCGGATTTCATGTTCTTCATCGACCAGTGCCACGCCGCCGGTCTAGGCGTCATTCTCGACTGGGTCCCGGCCCATTTCCCCAAAGATGCCGCCGGGCTCAACTTATTCGACGGCACCCAGCTGTACGCCCACGCCAATCCTCTCCAGGGGGAGCATCAGGATTGGGGCACCCTTATTTTTAATTACAGCCGCAATGAAGTCCGCGCCTTTTTGATCTCCAATGCCCTGTTCTGGATCGACAAGTATCATATCGACGGACTCCGGGTCGATGCAGTCGCCTCCATGCTCTATCTCGACTACTCCAGGGAAGAAGGGCAATGGATTGCCAACGAACACGGCGGCCGGGAAAACCTCGCAGCCATCAGCTTTCTTCGCAAGACCAACGAGGTCCTGCATGGCATTTTTCCAGGCATTCTGACCATTGCCGAGGAGTCGACCTCCTGGCCTATGGTGTCCCGCCCCACCTATCTCGGCGGCCTGGGCTTCAGCCTCAAGTGGAACATGGGCTGGATGCACGACACCCTCAGCTACATGTCCAAAGATTCGCTGTTCCGACGGTTTCATCACTATCAGATGACCTTTGGCATGCTCTATGCCTTTCACGAGAATTTCATCCTGCCGATCAGCCACGACGAGGTCGTCCACGGCAAAGGCTCGCTGCTGAACAAAATGCCCGGCGATGAATGGCAGAAATTCGCCAACCTGCGCACCTACTTCGGTTTCATGTGGGGGTACTCCGGGAAGAAACTCCTGTTCATGGGTTGTGACTTCGGTCAATGGCAGGAATGGAATCACGACACCGGTCTGGAATGGCAGGCCCTTGCCGCTCCCCGTCACAGCGGCCTACAACGGTTTGTGCGCGATCTCAACCTGGTCTATCGGCATGAACCGTCCCTCTATCAGGCTGATTTCGACTGGACCGGTTTCTCCTGGATTGATGCCAACGATTCGGACAGTTCAGTGCTGTCGTTCATTCGTTATGCAAAAAATTCCGAGGACTTTGTCATTGTTATCTGTAATTTCACCCCAGTGGTCCGCGAGCAGTACCGCATCGGTGTTCCCAAGCCGGGGGCCTACCGGGAATTGATTAATTCCGATCAGGATATCTATGGCGGCAGCGGCGTCAGCAACGGCGCAGTCATCAATACCCTGCCGGAACCGTGCCATGGCAAGAACGATGCACTCTCCCTGGTACTGCCGCCCCTTTCCACCCTGTTTCTTAAATCCTGTTCATGAAGTTGCCTTACCTTTCTCATACATGACCTCAACCCAAAAACAAAACTTATGAAAATTCGTCTGATTCTCCTCTCTCTTTTAGGCATTGCGGCCTACATTGCTCTTGCCAACTTTAACAGCAAGATGATCAAAGACAATCCGGTTCCCGAGCAACACCCCCGGGTATCGGTCTCACAACCGCATCCGGCTACCAATAATCCTGCCCCGGAAAAAGCGACCGAGCATCTCACCATCCCTCAGGAAAAAGTGGCCGGTACACAACAGATTGCGCCGATACAGACCGCAGCACCCCTAAAACAAGCAGACCAGCCGCCTGAAGTCACCCCCACGCCAGATACGCCTGAGCTACCGGCTCTGCAGCTCAGTGTTCAACCTCAAACTGGCAACACAGAAAAACTGCAACAACTGCAGACCGAACTCGGCCAAAAGGAGCAGCAGATCAGGCAGCTTCTGGAGGCCCAGGAGGCTGTTGCCGCCAAAAGCCGTTCACTCATGACCCTGTTGGATGTCGGAACCGCCGATGTTGCCGCCAAGGACAAACTACTGCAGGCTGCCAACGACCAGATCAAGACACTGACCGCTGACAAAAATACAACGACCACCGAACTGGCAAGTGCCCAATCCAGCATCGAGCAACTGAACACGGCCCTCAAGAAATTGGAGACCGCCGGTGCGCATTCGGAACATTTTATCAAAGAAAAAGAAGTGCTCCTCAAGACAATCCAGCAACAACTTCAGGAAAGGAACACCGACGCTGACAGTCTGAAAGCCCAATTAACCGATACCGTCGCCCGGTTGCAGACCGCCAAGGCCGATCTGGAGCAAACAGACCTCAAGGCCACTTCTTTGCTCCGTCTTGGTCAGGAAAAAGAAAAACTGACAACGATCCTGGAACAACAAAAGAATGCCCTGGAAAGGTTACTCCAAGAAAAAACCGAGGCACTGAACGAAGCGCTCCATACCATCCAGTCGCTCCAGCAAGAGGTGGCTACCCAGCCCCAGGTAGTAGCGGCCGTCCAGAATATGTTGGACGAACGCAATAGAGAATTCGATCAGGTCAAAGAAGAGACCTCCGCGCAAATCGAACAACTGTCCAAGCAAGTCGCCGATTTCAGCAAAAGAGACAAACAGGTGACCGCAGAATTAAACAAATACAGGGCCGAGGCCAATGCCGCGCAAAAAAAAATCACGGAACTAGAATCTGCCCAGGCGCTTACCCAGACCTCACTGACGGAGGCCGAGAAAACCTTGGCGGCAGCCCTGAGCAGCAAAGACAGCCTGCAGAATCAACTCAAGGACAAGGAAGCCGCCATCAGTGGCACCCAGGTGCAACTAAGCGCACTGCTTGCCAAGACTTCCGCGCTCAACGATGAAAACATCGGCCTTGCCCGGCAACTCGAGGCCCTACAGGCGGACCAGAAGAATCTACAGGTGATCAAAGCCTCTTTTGAAGAAAAATCCGCAGCCCTGTTGGGAGCCGAAACCAAGCTGAAAGATTTGGCCGCGCTCCAGACAAAGAATGCGGAGCTGACCAAATCCTTGGAGGAAAAGACCTCTGCACTGGCGAATGCGACCAAGCAGGGCGAAGAGATCACGACCTTGCAGGCACAGCTTGCCGAACAACAAGCCAAAAACAAGGAACTGTCTACACAGAGTGATGCAAACGCCAACACGATCAAACAATTTGAGGCTGAAAAAACAAGCTTGGCTGGACAGTTGGCTGCAACCCAGACCGAGACAACGGCTGTAGAAACTCTGAAAAAATCGCTGGCCGAAAAAACCAACGCCCTGTTGCAGGCGGAAACGAAGCTCAAGGATCTGGCCAACGCCGATGAGCAGAGCGCCGCCCTGCAGGCAAAATTAAAAGACACCACTGTTGCGCAACAGGCCCTGCAGACCGCCAAACAAACGGCCGAACAGAAGGTTATGGAGGCGGAATCCACCCTGCAAGCCCTCAACCAGTCACTGACCGCCAGCAGCGGTAAAGAAAAAACGCTTGCCGCCGAATTGGCGGCCGCCCAGGTCCGGATCAAGGACCTGATGGATAAAAACTCCCTGCAGCAGCAACAGGATCTCGTTCCCAACCTCAACCAGCAGATCGCCACGCTCCGCGACCAGGTTACCCAGATGGCCGCCACCGAGGCACTGGCGAAAAAAAATCTGGCTGAGAGTACAGCGGCCATGCAGGCGAGAACCGAGGCCACGCAAACCGCCGATAAAAAAATGCAGGCTCTACAGACAGAAAAAGACGCGTTGCAAAAGCAGCTGGATCAGTTGAAAAAACCAGCTCAACCGACCACCCAGCAATCCAGCGGCAACTCAGCAAACAGCAACCTGCAAGACCGCGATAAAGATGGTATTGCCGACAGCATTGATCTCTGCCCAGATTCACCTGCCGGTATCCCGGTGAATGCGTTGGGTTGCCCGGAAAAGAAAGGCATCATCCTGGAAGGAGTTAATTTCAAATCCAATACCGCCATCCTCCTGCCCGATGGACTGAAATATTTGGATAGGGTCGCGGCCTCACTCGTCCAGTTGCCTCAGGTCAAAGGAGAAATTGCTGGCTATACTGATTCGGTCGGCGATCCCAAACACAACCAGGAATTGAGCACCCTCCGCGCCCAGGCGGTGGTCAAATACCTCGCTGAAAAAGGGGTAGCAATGGAACGGTTAACAGCCAAGGGCTATGGCCAGGAAAAACCGATTGCCGACAATACCACCTCGGCCGGCAAGCAAAAGAACCGAAGAGTTGAGCTGTACCCGCTTGCCCAGTAAGCTTCTCAGTTTTTCGCAATACACGAAAAAGGCCCCGTCACCATATAGGTGACGGGGCCTTTTTGTTTGCCCCTTACCGTAAAAATTCATGAAGGATTACAATCGTCAGTTTAAAAAATGATCGGCAGCAGCTCTTCGGGCGCAGTGATCAGGTGGCGCGCACCAGCTGCCTGCAGTTCGTCGGCAGTACGGAACCCCCAGAGAACACCAACCGCATCCATGCCGGCTGCGTTTGCCGTCTGCATGTCGACAGCGGTATCGCCGACATACAGGATCTCGGCCGGAGCCAGCCCCAGCAGGCGGGCGACCTCCAGGGCCGCTGCCGGATTTGGCTTTTTCGGCACCCCCGGACGCTGCCCCAGAAGCGGATCAAAGGTCCATTGCGGCAGCAGCCGTTGCACACACAGCCGGGTGAAGGCGTCAGGCTTATTGGAGAGGATGCTTAAGCGAAGACCAACCGCAGCCAGACGGTCAAGCATCTGAGGAATACCTGGATAAGGAAGGGAGCGGTCATGCCAGGTGTTCGCATACTCCCTTTGAAACGCGGTTACCGCCTCATCCAAGACCGCCGTGGCACGCAATGCTGCCGGCAGAATTCGTTCCACCAAGGTTTCGACCCCGTCACCGACAAAATATCGGTAGGCGTCCACCGGATGCACAGGCAACCCCTGGGCGGCAAGGACACTATTCGCAGCCATCGCCAGATCATCCAGCGTATCGAGCAAAGTCCCATCCAAATCAAAAAGCACTGCTTTGTAGCGCATGATGTGTCCCTCTCCGCTCACGCCGATTCCACAAATTCACTGGTTGCCTTGCAAAATTCTAAACAGCTAACATTTAATATAATAGGACCTTACGTCTATCGTAAACATTTTCATGCCCTGTTCCGACCCGGCACGTCACCTCGAATACAAACGCAAGTCTTTTTCATAATAATACATGTATTTAAAAAGCTATGGACTTGGAAAAATGAATATTTTAAGATATATATCTTTTAGGCATTGTATCTGATACATTATATCCGGCTGAGATCTGTCCGCCGACGACCAATACTGAACGAGCAATTACTATGCACACGGCCTGATCGCCGAAACCTCCACCACTGCGGCAGCGAATCGATGAGCCAGGAAACAACCTATCCCGATGTTATGATCGACATGATCAAGGTGACCAAGGTCTATCCCCCTGATGTCCAGGCGGTCTCGGATATCTCCCTCACCGTCAACAGGGGAGAGATCGTCTTTCTTACCGGCATGAGCGGTGCCGGCAAAACCACCCTGCTCCGTCTCATCAGCCGCATTGAAAAACCAACCAAAGGAATGGTTGAGGTGGCAGGCATTGATGTCGCCAAACTGCCGCAGCGCAGCATCCATCTCCTCCGCCGGAAGATCGGCATGGCCTACCAGGACTTCAAGCTCCTGCCCGACAGAACGGTGGCGGACAATATCGCTTTCTCCATGGAGGTCGTCTACCGTCCTCAATCCTTTATCGAGAAACGAACCCGGGATTTGCTCGAACAGCTCGACCTGATCAAAAAATACGCCACCCGCACCGAGGAGTTGTCACGGGGCGAACAGCAACGGGTCTCCATTGCCCGTGCCGTAGCCAATTTCCCCGAAATTGTCCTTGCTGACGAGCCGACGGGCAATCTCGACGCTGAAACTACCAACAGAGTCGTCAACCTTTTCAATCAACTCAACCGTCAGGGCACCACCATCCTGATTGCCACCCATGACAGATCCCTATACCAGCAGACCAGCCACCGGGTAGTTGAGCTCCGTTTTGGACGAATCCCCGCCCAGCAACCGGCATATCCTGAAGACAGCAATGGAGATGACCCAGCATCTTCTTACTCCCCATCTCTGGAGGTATAAGGCATGAGATTTCTGGCCGTCGTTTTACAGCAGACTTGCCGCAACATGCTGTTCACCTGGAAATCCCAGATCATGACCCAGTTCACGGTGTCCCTGTCAGTGCTGATCTTCTCCTTCTTTTACCTCATCTACTCCAATGCCCTGCATGTTGGCCAGGAACTCGGCGACGACCTGCGGCTTGTCGTCTACCTTGAGGAAGAGCCTGCTCCGGCCATGAAGGAACAGTACCAGATGAAGATCCTCAAATTCGACCAGGTGGATCGGATCGAATTCATCAGCAGCCAACAGGCCTTCAAGCGATTCGAGCAGCAACTCGGCGACAACAGCGATGTCCTGACCGGAGTGCCCGCCAATTTCCTGCCGCCCTCCATCGAGGTCTATCCGGTCCGTTCGCTTGACAGCCTCTCCCGGATCAAACGATTTTCCGATTATCTGCAAACCCTACCAGGCGTCCTCAAGGTCCAGTACGGCAAAGAATGGATTGAACGCTTTTATTCCTTTATCCAGTTGATGCGGGTCGTCATTATCCTTTCCGGCTCCCTGCTGATCATGACCACCACTTTTATGGTCGCCCATACCATCCGCCTGACCTTGTTGTCACGCCAGCAGGAATTGGAACTGCTCCGGCTGCTCGGTGCCACCAATAATTATATCCGCATGCCGTTTCTCATGGAAGGGGCCTTTCAGGGTTTACTGGGGTCGAGTTGCGGCATCATCGCGCTCCTGCTCCTGTTCAACTGGATCAACCTTCAGTTCGCCGGGCCGACGACGCTCACCCTCCTGCCTTTCACCTTCTTTCCCTGGCAGGTTACCCTCTCCATTATCGGCAGCGCCACCCTGCTCTGTGCGGCAGGCAGTTTCTCGACCACCAGAAGGATTCTTCAACTTTGAAACGCCGACCATGAATCCTCTTTCTGCCGTCATCCTGGTTCTGACCAGTTTTCTTGCACCGTGTGCCTGCCAGGCGGCGCAGCCGGAGAACCCGCAGACACACGCCATCAATGTCGGCAAGCTCCGAAATGAAATCTCCCTTCATGAGGAGAAAATCGATCAGAGCGGGCAACAGGAGCTCTCCCTGCTGGACGAATTGGATCGCATGGATGAAAAGATTACCAAACAGAAAGGAAAGATCGATGGGTTCAAAAAACAAATAAGGGAGCAGGAACAGGTAATTAGTGCCAAGGAAAAAGAACTGACGGCTATCACTCAAAAGAATGAGGCCCTGCAACAGCATCTGACAAAACGTTTAAAATCCTTCTACCTCATGGGGAAGACGGGATTCTTCAATATAAGCTTTTCCAGCAAAACCCTGCCTGACCTGCTGCTGACCAATGACGCCTTCCATTCACTCGTCACCTATGATCAGTCTCTCTTTGCTGCCTATAGGGAAAGCGTCACCGCAATCGAACGGGTCAAGCGCTCCCATGAACTGGAAAAAACGGTACTGGAAAATTTTCTGGCTGACGCCGACAAAGAACGCCTGGCCCTGCAACAAACCAATGATGAGAAAAATAGTCTGTTGAAACGGGTCCAGACACAGAGAGGCTTGTATGAACAAGCCCTGAAAGAGATGAAAAAGGCAGAGAACAATCTGACCTCCACCCTGACCAGTAGCAACAGGCCCCAGGAACAGAAGACTCTTGCGTTCTCGCTCAGCAAGGGTAAGTTGCCGCCTCCGGTCTGGGGGCAAGTAATCAGCCGCTTCAAACAGGCCTCACCCAATTCCGAGGACACCACCTTTACCAACGGCATTACCATCAATGCCCCTGAAAGAACCGAAGCATACGCCGTTTATGACGGTGAGGTCATCTTTGCTGGAATCATGCGCGGGTACGGCAAAATGGTCATCATCGACCATGACCAGCAATACTACAGCGTCACCGCCAGATTCAATGAACTTAAGGTCAAGGAAGGCGATCTGGTCAAACAGGGACAGATCATCGGCCTGACCGGTAAAAATGCCACACTCTTCGGCAAGGGTCTGTATTTTGAAATACGCCACGGCGAAGTGGCTGAAAATCCGCTCGACTGGCTGCGACCGGGGACCCTGCCCCCCACTGATCACTAGACTGCCATAAAACCGTATTTTTCCAGCCCATGGCTGAATAACCGTTGCCGCGCCCTCCGATTCCCGTTAAGTTGACAACGGTTAATTAACCATTAGCCAACACCGTCGAGAGCGGCTTGCCGCTTGCACCGTCACCTTCTTTGAGAGCCCTTCTTTATCTCTTCCACTCGGTTTTCCAACTGCCACATGAAACGCCCGATACTCCTGCTGGTCATTCTCTTCTGTTTCTGCTGGACCTCTGTTTTTGCCGACGATACCAAACAGGAACGCGATACCTACAAAAACCTGGAAACTTTTGCTAATGTCCTGACCCTGATCCAACAGTATTATGTTGATAAGGTCGATTCCGGCAAGGTGATCAACGGGGCGATTAATGGCATGCTCGGTTCGCTCGATCCTCATTCCGCCTATATGACCCCAGAGGATTTCAAAAATCTTGAAGAGGAAACCTCAGGCAGTTTCACAGGGGTCGGTATCGAGATTTCTATCCGTGATGGCGTACTCACAGCCGTTGCCCCCATTGAGGGCACTCCGGCAGACAAACAAGGCATCAAGTCGGGGGATCAGATCGTCCGGATCAACGGAGAGCTCACCAAGACCATGACCCTCATGGAAGCGGTCAAAAAACTGCGCGGTGTAAAAGGCACCTCAGTGACCATCACTATCCACCGAGAGAGTTCCAAAGAGACCAAGGAACTGACTCTGACGCGGGAGGCCATCCCCCTGCTCTCAGTCAAATCCATGGAAATGGATCCCGGATTTTTCTACATCCGGGTTTCCAACTTTCAGGCAACCACTACCAAAGATGTCAGAAGCGCTCTAAAGAGCCTCAGAAAGAAACATCCGATCCAGGGACTCGTGCTCGATTTACGCAACAATCCTGGGGGATTGCTTGATCAAGCGGTCAAGGTCGCCGATATTTTCATTGATAAGGGAATCATTGTTTCAACGAAAGGGAGAGACAATCAGGAGCAGATGGTGTTTGAGGCCCATCAGGACGGCAGCCAAACCGGTTTCCCCATGGTTGTTCTGGTTAACGGTGGTTCCGCAAGCGGCTCTGAGATAGTGGCTGGCGCCCTCCAGGATCATAAACGGGCAATCATTATGGGCACAACCACTTTCGGCAAGGGCTCGGTGCAAACCATCCTGCCTCTGCCGGATGGCGCTGGTATCCGGCTGACCACCGCCAAATATTATACTCCGAGCGGCGAGTCGATTCAAGCCACCGGTATCAAACCCGACATGGTGGTACCCTTGACCTCTGTTGCCGAGGATAAATCCGAACCTACACCAACCCTTAAAACCATTAGGGAAAAAGACCTGCCCCACCATTTCAAAAACGAAACGCGCACCAAGAGTCAACCCAGGCCAGAAACGGACGACACCGATAAAACCGATCAGGAAGAAAACTTCGAAAAGGTGGTTGACATTCAGCAGATCGCTAAAAGGCTTGAGCAGGATAATCAACTGCGGACAGCCCTGACGACACTCAGGGGTCTCAGCATGGCCTCCGCCCCTCATGCGCCCAAGGAGTAAAACGGAACAGACCGCTAAATCTCCCGTATCGCGTACCGTCTCCAGAATTCCGAACCGCCTACGCCAGCCCCAGTTCGCGAAGGATATTGGCGTTGCCGGTCCAGTTCTTTCTGACCTTAACCCAGAGGTGCAGACGCACCCGGCATCCCAACAGTTTTTCAATATCGACGGCAGCACTCTTGCGTATGGCCGCCAGCATGCCCCCGCCCTGACCGACCAGAATACCTTTCTGTGAATTCCGCTCCACCATGATTGTGGCCTGAATAATCACCGGCCTGCCCTCCGCCTCTTCCTCAAAGGAGTCGATGACCACGGCAGTCGAATAGGGCACCTCGTCCCGGGTCAAAAGGAATATCTTTTCACGAATGATCTCAGCGGCAATGAACCGCTCGGTCGCATCGGTGGGGATATCCTCAGGGTAATACTGTGGTCCTTCCGGCAGGCGGGCAACCAGTTCCGTTGTCAGCACATCAATACCGATGCCCTGCAGCGCCGATATGGGTACAATGGCGGCAAATGGGTGCAAATTCTGATACCAGTTCATGACCGGCAGCAGCTGTTCTGGCTGCAGCAAATCCATTTTATTGAGGGCCAGAACAACCGGGCTGGTAATCCTGCCCAGATATCCCTGATACTCATCAGACCGTTTTTCCAATTTTTTAGCGGCCATGTCCGCACAATCCGCCAGAAAGAGCACGATGTCCGCTTCGGTCAGACTCTCCAGCGCCACCCGCACCATCTGCCGGTTCATCTCTTCCCTGGCCTCATGCAGACCGGGAGTGTCGAGCAGAATCATCTGATAGTCCGGGCCGGTGACGATCCCCATGATCCGGTTTCTGGTGGTCTGCGGTCTGGGGGTGACTATGGCTATTTTCTGCTGGAGCAGATGATTGAGCAGGGTCGATTTGCCTGCGTTGGGGGGGCCGATGATCGCCACCACCCCGGAGCGGTAGGAAAGACTATCCACTTGGCGGTATCCTTAATTGAAGGGGTTTCGGGACATTCCCCGAAGAAAATAATGACAAAGATGTGGAATCCTGCTATCCACTGTAGCTTACCATGACCTTCGAACTTCGCAATGTGTTAAAGAGATGATCTTCCCCGGTAGCCTAATTGAATTTATAGATGGCGGCAGGTTTTACTGCGGCCTTGTCACCGATGTTGTCGACATGAAGATTCACCTGCTCAATCAAAACGGGCGGGAAATCAATCTACCGGAATCACGGATTCTGACGACTTCCCAACAACGCTATCCTCAGGATACGAGTAAGGAAACACGCATCGCCACCTTGCAGCGGTTCGCCGCCAACCGTGCCGCTCTGGCTGAGGCCATCACCCTCAATGAACTCTGGGAAATCGCCTGCGAAGAACCCGACAACGAATTTTCCCTAGATTTTCTGGCGGAGCTTCATTTCGGCGGCGCGGTGAACGATGATCAGCGTGCCGCCTTTCTGCGGGCAATTTTCACCGATCCCCTCTTCTTTAAATATAAAAACGACAAAATAACCGCTCACAGCCCCGAGCAGGTCGAACAACTGCAAGCGCAGCGGCACAAAGAACAGGAAAAAACGCAACTGCTGGACCAGGCCGCCCATAACCTGCAAAAACTCATGCAGGGCATACCTGTCCCTGAGGGTGACTGGCCGGATCGTGAACGCTGCCTGCAATGGATCAGCCAGTCGGTACTGTTCGGCAGCGAAAGCGACGAGGACGAATTTGTCCGGCAGATTCTCAAAAAAGCAGGGCTCACTTCGCCCCATGCCGGCTATGAGCTGCTGGTCAAAGCGGGTTTCTGGGGTCAGGATGAAAACCTGGCACTGCTCAGATCGGATCAGCCAGTTGATTTTCCTGAACCCTGCATCCAAATTGCCGGAACCCTGCGTGAAGCAACACTGGAAGAGCTGCTTGCCGATCCCAAACGACGAGATCTCAGGGCACTCAACACGCTGACCATCGACGGCAGTTTCACCCGCGACTTTGACGATGCCCTTCACGTTGAAAAAAAATCAGATGGCACTATCCAGGTCGGCATCCACATCACCGATGTTAGTTATTATGTGCCGCCCAAAAGTCCACTCTTTGCAGAAGCCCGGGAACGATCGACCTCGCTCTATTTCCCCGAGGGCCACACACCCATGTTGCCCAAGACGCTGTCGCTTGATCTCTGCAGCCTGATCCAGGGCAAAGTGCGGCCGACTATAAGTATTCTGGTTACCCTGGCAAAGGACGGCGCCATTGTGCAGACGTCCATTGTTCCGGCTGTGATTGAGGTCAAACGCCAACTGAGTTATCGTGAGGCGGATGCCCTGATCGAACGGGATGCCGATCTGGCAACGCTGAATGTGGTTCGGCAACAGCTGCGCCAGCAGCGAATCGACCATGGTGCGCTCCTGCTGTCGCTGCCGGATGTCAATATAGATATCCGCGACCGGGAACATATCCAGGTTTACCTGTCACCCGTTGACACCCCCTCGCGCAACCTGGTTTCCGAACTGATGATTCTGGCCAACGGCATTGCCGCCGACTACCTGGCCGGCCGTGAGGCTCCGGGCCTGTTCCGTTCGCAACCGCCACCGAGAAAACGGATTATCTCCGGCGCCCAGAACAGCCTGCAGGATATTGCCCGGCAGCGGCGTTTCCTGGCACGCGGCGAACTGACCTCCCATCCCAAGCCCCATAGCGGCCTGGGTCTCAATAGCTATACCACTATCACCTCGCCGATCCGCCGTTTCCTTGATCTGGCCATGCAGCACCAACTGAGCCACATGATCCACGGCCATGGCATCCTCTTTTCGGGTGAGGAGTGCAAGACCTTTGCCGGTGTCATCCAGCAGAACCTGAGCCGGGCAAATGCCCTTCGCCAGCAGCGACACCGCTACTGGATCCTCCGGTATCTCGAACCCAAAGAAGGGCAGCTGATCAACGCCCTGGTGGTGGGACTCGGGCCAAAGCGGGTCAATCTTCTGCTCTGCGATTGCCTCTTTGACGTCGATCTGCCACCCAATCCTTCTTTCCCGGTCGAACCCGGCGACACAGTGCGAATCCGACTCGCCAGGATCAAACCCCTGGATAACATCCTTAGAGTCGAATGGTAGCCCCCTGATACCACAACAAGTTGTTGACTTTCAGTTTGTTATTTTGCAGTAAAAATTCAGTGTCGTGTGCTCCCAATCCATTGCCCAGCTTCTTCCCGGAAAATCCCTGCATACTCTCAAGGTCATTGCACACCTCCTCTCCATCTTGCTTGAGGGTAACTCGATTCAACTTCCTGGTGCCGAAATTGTCCTTGTCATGGACAAAAAACTGCTCATCAGGTATATGCTAGAACTACATTTTATTTTGGTCCTAACACCAGCGAGCGCCGACGCAACGGATAATCCGACAACTTAATGAAATCATTGAATATAAAACTCATTCTCCTGTGCGGCCTCATCCTGTTGTCCAGTCCGTCCCTGCCGTTTGCAGCTAACGAACAGAACCCTGAAATCAAAGATATAATCGTTACCACCTCGGATAACGACCTGTTGCTCTTCGCAACGGTGAAAAACTGCTTTACCCAGGAAATGCTTGATGGCGTCCGCAATGGCATCCCCATTGTTTTCAACTACCATCTGAAGCTGGTGAAAACCAGTAACAACTGGATCGACACCAGTCTCGTCGAATCATCCGTGACCCACACCATGACCTTCGACAGTGGCAAGAAGGAATACCGGATTGCTTTTTCCAATCAAGATGGCAAAAGCGTCACCACCGGCAATCTTGAACAGGCCAAACAGCTGATGGCGGAGCTCAACGGCATCAAGGTGATTGCCCTCGCCCAACTTGTTCCCGCTGCTCCTTATGCCATTCACTTCAAAGTCACCTTGAAAAAAGGCTCGCTGCCTCTCGGGATGCATCGTGTGGTTCCTTTCTCTTCATTATGGGATTTCGAAACCGACTGGCGGACCATTGAATTCAGGTATTGACCTGAAGGTCGACGACTGAATGCTCACAGCGGAACAGAAAAAAAAGAAACAGCGGTTGATCCGCTATGTTATCGTTTTCTGCGCCCTGCTTATTCCCCTGCTGGGGTATGTGCAACGCGGGCTACTCAGCGGCGACTTCAACCTGCCCATCTCCAGCACGATCCTGATTTTTGCCCTGATCAATATCAACGGGCTGTTGCTCTTGCTCATGCTCTACCTGGTACTGCGTAATCTGGTAGAATTGGTCTTTGAGCGTAAACAAAAAATCCTTGGAGCCCGGTTGCGGACCCGGTTGGTCATCTCCTTTGTTTCGCTCTCTCTGGTCCCGACAACCATCCTTTTCTTCATCGCTTTGCGCTTTGTCTCCACCTCCATTGATTACTGGTTCAACGCTAAGGTGGAAGAATCCCTGCAATCCTCCCTCAAACTGGCTCAATCGATCCTCCACGATACCGGCCAGCAGGCCGAATATGCAGGCAGGCAATTGGCCTCGATCCTAGAAAGTGGCGCCCTTGACCTCAACGACAAGGCCGCCTTAGAACAATTCTTCATCAAAACTCTGAAAATTGATCTCCCCGGTGCCCCGGACAGCATTCAGCTGCTCGACGGCGAACGTAACCCCTTGTTCGTAATCCGTGGTCCACGACTCCGCCCCATCGTCTTACCGGTTATCCCCTCCGAGGCTATCCGACTCGCCTCAGCAGGCGACCGACCCGAGGTGGTCACCCAACGGACCACCATCGGCGAACTGGTGCAGGCCATTGTCCCCGTGCAAATAAACATCCCCCCCCAACATGCCTGGTTTCTGGTGACCACAGTGCTGATCCCCTCAGCTAAGCTTGAAACCATGCAATCGGTGTCCGAAGGCATCACCGGTTATAAACATCTGATCATGCTGAAAGCCCCGATTAAGCTCAGCCTGATCATCATGCTGCTCATCATCACCCTCCTGACCTTGTTCGGAGCAATCTGGTTCGGCTTCTATATTGCCCGCAGCCTCACCGGGCCGATCAATAAACTTGCCGAAGCCACCAGGCGCGTTGCTGATGGCGACCTGGACTTCATCCTCGAAAAAGAAGCAGACGACGAGATGGGACTTTTGGTCGATTCCTTCAACTCAATGACCTCAGACATCCTCGCCTCCAACCGGCAACTGACCAAGGCGCACTGGGCCCTACAGGAAAGCAACGAGGTTTCTGAACAGCGCCGTCACTACCTGGAAACCATCCTGGAAAACGTTGCGGCCGGAGTCATCGCCCTGGACGAGAACAACCATATCACCACTATCAATCGTTTTGCCGAAGTATTGCTGGCCATTGAGCCTGCCATCTTCCTCGGCAAGGATTTTCACGAAGCCCTGCCCAAGCAGCACGTACAGATCGTCGAAAGTTTCATCAAAGAATTATTGAACACGGGAAAGCCTTCGATTGAACGACACCTGCGGGTCACCATCCGCCGGGGCGAGACCCTATCTCTCCAGGTTAATATCACCCGGATGGTCGACGACTGGGACAACCCCATCGGTTTCGTCATTGTCTTTGACAATCTCACCAACCTGGAAAAGGCGCAACGTCTCGCCGCCTGGCAGGAGGTCGCCCGCCGCATCGCCCACGAAATCAAAAATCCGCTAACCCCTATCCAGCTCTCTGCCCAGCGGTTGCGCAAGCGGTACCTCGATAAAATCACCGAAGATCAGCACATTTTCGACCAATGCACCGCAACCATCATCAAGCAGGTCGATGAAATCAAAAAAATGGTGAGCGAGTTCTCTGATTTTGCCCGTATGCCGAAGCTGCACAAAGAGCGGAAAAATCTCGGCCTCCTGGTGGAAGAAATTATTTTTTTATACCAGGAGGCTCATAAGCACCTCTCCATCACCAGTAACCTTAACCCAACGCTTCCAGATTTCCAGTTCGATGCGGTCCAGATCAAGCGTGTTCTGATCAATCTACTCGACAACTCTGTCTCCGTACTCGGTGATGGTGGGGCCATTAAGGTAGCCCTTGAGTACGGTAGCGATCCACACCTGATCCGGCTAGAGGTGGCAGATAACGGCCCAGGGATCGCCGACGAGGTCAAACTGCGGGTCTTCGAACCCTACTTCTCCACCCGCAAATCCGGCACAGGGTTGGGCCTGGCCATCGCCCACACCATCGTTACCGAGCATAACGGCATTATCCGAACCCACGACAACATCCCGACCGGCACAGTGTTTACGGTTGAGCTGCCGCTGGATACCTGATATGGTAAACACCAGATACTAAAAGCCCCCACCCACCGTGTCACTTGACTGAGCAACATCCTTTTCCTGGCCTACCAAACCTCTCGCCGATGCCCAATACTATTCTGATCATAGACGACGAAGCCGCCATCCGTGAGGCACTCTCAGGTATTCTCGCCGACGAAGGATTCATCCCGCTGACCGCCGCCTCCGCCGAAGAAGGGTTGCAACTACTCGACGAAAAAGATATCAACTTGATTTTGCTTGACATCTGGATGCCAGGCATGGATGGTCTCGAAGCCCTCAAATTGATCAAACAGCGTTTTGAGCTACCCGTGATCATGATTTCCGGCCACGGAACCATCGAAACTGCGGTGCAGGCCACCCGAAACGGTGCCTATGATTTTATCGAAAAACCGCTCTCCTATGACAAAATCATTCTTTCGATCAACAAAGGCATTCAACTCTCCCGGTTGGAACGGGACAACAGGCTGCTGCGGGAAAGCGGTCCAACCAAGATCCACATAACCGGGAACAGTCCCCTCATCATCGGGTTGCGCGAACAGATCGAACGAGTCGCTCCTACCAACGCCTGGGTCTTGATCCGGGGTGGCCATGGTACAGGCAAGGAACTAGTTGCCCAAACCATTCACCGTCATTCGCTGCGGAGCAAGCACCCGATGATCGCGGTGAACTGTGCCGCCATCCCCGAAGAACTGATCGAATCCGAACTGTTCGGCCATGTCAAAGGTTCCTTCACCGGGGCCACGGAGAACAAGAAAGGTAAATTCGACCAAGCCAACGGTTCCACCCTTTTTCTAGATGAGATCGGCGACATGAGCCTGAAGAGTCAGGGCAAGGTGCTGCGCATCCTCCAGGAACAAAAATTTGAGCGTGTCGGCGGTTTCCGGACCATCGAGGTTGATGTCCGTGTTCTGGCAGCAACCAACAAGAACCTTGAAGAAGAGATTATTAAAGGTAACTTCCGGGCCGATCTCTTCTACCGACTCAATGTCGTCCCCATAATGGTTCCTGACCTGGTCGACCGGCGCGAGGACATTCCGCTGCTGGTGGAGGACTTTATCAACCAGTTCAGTAAGAAAGGACTCGGTGGAAAACAATTTGCCGCCGAGGCACTGCAGCAGCTCCAACGCCACAGCTGGCCAGGCAATGTCCGTGAACTGCGTAATTTGATTGAACGGTTGGTAATCATGAGCCCCGGCGACCAGATCGGGGCAAACGACGTGTCTCTCTTCCTTGGCAACGCCCCCCTACTGCCACTGCCACCTCAGCCCGTTGGTCAGGGATACCAGCATCTATCCTCATTCAAAGTAGCCCGTCGTCAGTTCGAAATGGATTATCTCATGGCCAAGCTCCAGGAAAACGACGGCAATGTCTCGAAGACTGCGGAACTGATCGGCATGGAGCGCAGCCACCTCCACAAGAAAGTGAAGGCCCTTGGCATTGCGGTCAAATAGGACCACTGCCCCCCATTTATCTTTGCTCAAACCAAAAAAACAGCAACCAGAGGTGCCCCATGGTTTTCCCCGAATTTCGCCCCCGCAGAATGCGGCAGACCGAAACCTTCCGTTCCATGATCCGTGAAACCCGGCTGGTTGCGGACCAGATGATCTATCCCCTTTTTGTTTTACCTGGCAAAGGCCTCCGCCAAGAGATTCCCTCTATGCCCGGCGTTTTCCGACTTTCGGTCGATCAACTAGCCAAAGAGGCCAAGGATTGCCTAGCCGTGGGCATTCGTTCCGTTATCCTTTTCGGTTTACCGGAAAAGAAGGATGGCCTGGGCTCCGGTGCCTACGCCAAAAACGGCATCATTCAACAGGCGATCAGGGAATTAAAGAACCGGGTTCCGGAGATGACAGTGATCACCGATGTCTGCCTATGCGAATATACCGATCACGGTCATTGCGGCTGCCTGGCCGGCCACGAGGTCGACAACGACGCCACCCTGGAGTTGCTGGCCAAAACCGCCCTGTCCCATGCCCAGGCAGGGGCGGACATGGTGGCGCCCTCCGACATGATGGATGGCCGGGTCAGCGAAATCCGCAGCGTACTCGACGAGAGCTCGTTCCACATGATCCCGATCATGTCTTATGCTGTCAAATACGCCTCCGCCTTTTACGGCCCCTTCCGCGATGCTGCCGACTGCGCACCCCAGTTCGGTGACCGGCGCAGCTACCAGATGGATCCAGCGAACAGCAAAGAGGCTCTGCGGGAGGCAACCATGGACGTGGACGAAGGTGCGGATATCTTGATGGTCAAACCGGCGCTGGCCTATCTCGATATCATCAGTCTCCTGCATGACGAGTTTGACCTGCCGATCGCTGCCTATCAGGTGAGCGGTGAATATGCCATGATCAAGGCCGCCGCCGAGAAAGGTTGGATTGACGGAGAACGGGTAATGGCCGAAACGCTGATAGCCATCCGCCGAGCTGGCGCCGATATCATCCTCACCTATTTTGCCAAGGATATGGCCAAACTGCTGGCTGATAACAAGTAGAACAAGGAAAGAGACCGCTATCATCTAATAGAGTCCGATCACCTTGTTCTCCACCCCCTCTGTCTAAAAGGCAAAAATAATAAAACTTCTCAAAAAGACGACTGATTTCCCCTGATTTACGGATAGATAAATAAAAAGATTTAACCAATTAATTAATCATGTGAAGTGATTATACATGACACATGTTTAATTAATAAAAGCATCGAGTCAAACGTCAAAAATATAGCAAAATTTTGTGATTGTTTTTTCCTTGACAGGAACGACGGCAGACTGTTAATGAATCATCGTTCAGTTTTAAATTTGCTTGAAACTGTTCATTGTTCCACACTTGTATCAACTTTTTCACCCTCTCAACTCTCATTCAGGAATAGTAATTATGTCGTGGTTCATACAAACTTGTCGATCATCGTTGGGCAAAAAATACATCATGGCTTTTACAGGGTTTATGCTGGGCGGGTTTTTACTCGTTCACACCATAGGCAACAGCACAATTTTCTGGGGGAGAAACGCGTTTAACGCCTACGCGCATCATCTACATTCACTAGGTATTTTCGTTCCGATCTTTGAAATAGGTCTTTACTCAATTTTCTTCTTGCACGTCATCACCGGCATTATCCTCTTCCTTGAGAATCGAAAAGCAAGAGGCGGCAAATACGAAGTAGAGACAAGCGCAGGCGGACGTACTATTGGCTCAAAAACCATGCCGTACACAGGCATTGCGATCTTTGTCTTCATCCTTATCCATCTTGCCAATTTTCATTTTGTAGAAAAAACTGCTGTCAAAACAATCTCCGAATTTGTAACCCAAGTATTGAACAACCCCTTCTTCACCCTTATCTACGGAGCAGGAATCAGTCTTCTCTTTATCCATATTAGCCATGGTTTCTGGTCATTGCTCCAGACCTTTGGAATCAGCCATCCTAAATATGATAATCCGTTGCGCATGATTACTTGGGCACTGGCAGGTATCATGGGCGGTGTGTTCCTTTTAATTACCGTCCTTATGGTTATTAATCGGTCTCAATTAGGCGGCTGATTAAGCATTAGATTTAGATGAAACGACTGAAGGTTCATAACGAAAAAAATACCTTTCAAGGGAACCTTCATTAACAAACCATATTCCCCCTTCCACCTACAGCTAAAAGAAGATACTATGCAGCTTGACTCAAAAATACCCGAAGGACCGCTGGCCGAAAAATGGGATAAATGCCGTTTTTCCAACAAAATCGTCAACCCTGCTAACAAACGGAAATACGAGGTGATCATCGTAGGCACCGGATTAGCTGGCGCTTCTGCAGCCGCATCGCTGGGAGAGCTTGGTTACAACGTCAAATCGTTCTGTATCCAGGATAGCCCTCGTCGTGCCCATTCCATCGCTGCTCAGGGTGGAATTAATGCTGCAAAGAATTATCAGAATGACGGTGACTCCATCTTCCGCCTGTTTTATGACACGATCAAAGGCGGTGACTTCCGTGCCCGTGAAGCTAATGTTTACCGTCTTGCTCAAGTAGCCAATAACATCATCGATCAATGTGTGGCTCAGGGGGTTCCATTTGCTCGTGAATACGGTGGAACCTTAGCCAACCGCTCCTTCGGCGGCGCCCAGGTTTCGAGAACCTTCTATGCAAGGGGCCAGACAGGACAGCAGTTGCTGCTCGGCGCGTATACTGCCATGATGCGTCAGGTGGCAGCCGGCAAGGTACAAATGTATACCCGCCGGGAAATGATGGACTTGGTCGTTATTGATGGTGTTGCCAAAGGCATCATCTGCCGCAACCTGATTACCGGTGAAATCGAAAAGCATTCTGCCCATGCTGTTGTTCTGGCAACAGGTGGCTACGGCAACGTCTACTTTCTGTCCACCAATGCCATGGCATCGAATGTCACGGCAGCTTGGCGTGCCTACAAACGTGGTGCTGGTTTCGCCAATCCCTGTTACGTCCAGATTCACCCGACCTGTATCCCGGTTCATGGTGATTTTCAATCCAAGCTGACCCTCATGAGTGAATCACTCCGCAATGATGGCCGCGTTTGGGTGCCTAAAAATGTCGGTGACAACCGGAAGGCTGCCGATATCCCCATGGAAGATCGCGACTACTATCTTGAGCGTAAATATCCTTCTTTTGGTAACCTCGTACCCCGTGACGTAGCTTCTCGTAATGCCAAGGAGGCCTGTGATGAGGGTAAGGGCGTCGGCGAAACTAAGCTGGGCGTTTACCTCGATTTTAGTGACGCTATTAAACGCGATGGTCTCGATGTGATTATGAGGAAATATGGAAACCTCTTCCATATGTACCAAAAGATCACAGACAGCGATCCGACCAAAGAACCCATGATGATCTACCCGGCAATCCATTACACTATGGGTGGCTTGTGGGTTGATTATAATTTAATGACCACCATTCCTGGTCTATATGCGGCCGGTGAGTGCAACTTCTCCGATCACGGCGCTAACCGCCTCGGTGCATCAGCGTTGATGCAGGGTCTGGCCGATGGATATTTCGTCCTTCCTTACACCATTGGCAACTATCTGGCTTCTGTACCGCCGGTAGCAACGAACACCAATGACCCGGCCTTTGAGACTGTTGCCAATGAAGTTAAAGAGCAGACCGCCAAGCTGCTCAAAAACACGAAAAGCGGCAAAGCCGGTCAGACCGTTGACCATTTCCACAAAGAGCTTGGTAAAGTTATGTGGGATAACTGCGGTATGGCCAGAAATAAAGAAGGCCTTGCCCTTGCATTGAAAAGAATTCCTGAGATTCGAGCCGAATTTTGGGAGAATGTCACCGTCCCTGGTTCAGGCCAGGAACTGAATCAGTCTCTCGAGCGTGCCGGTCGCGTAGCTGATTTCCTGGAATTCGGCGAATTGCTGGCTCTCGATGCATTGAATCGTGAAGAGTCCTGTGGTGGACACTTCCGAGAAGAGAGCCAAACTGAGGAAAACGAAGCCAAGCGTGACGATGCCAATTTCAGCCATGCAGCTGTTTGGGAGTACAAAGGTCAAGGCACTGCTCCTGCATTGCACAAAGAGCCGCTTACCTTTGAATATGTCACTCCTTCACAGCGTAGCTACAAGTAATGCACATCTGTACTCTTGTATAAACAGATTCATCACTGAAGTTTAAAATACAACGCAGAAGAAAACTTATGTCATCGAAATCGATTAATATAATAGTAAAAATATGGCGACAGAATGGCCCTCTGGCAACAGGCGCTTTTGAGGAACATGCTCTCAAAGATATCAGCACCGACAGTTCATTTCTTGAAATGATCGATGTTCTGAACGAATGGTTAACCATTAAAGGTAAAGAGCCTATCGCCTTTGACCATGACTGCCGTGAAGGAATCTGCGGCATGTGTGGTGCTGTAGTCAATGGAACGGCCCACGGTCCTGATAAAGAAACAACCCTTTGTCAATTACACATGCGTCGCTTCAAAAACGGCGATACTATCGTTATTGAACCTTTCCGGTCACAAGGATTTCCGATCGTCAGAGATCTGATCGTCGATAGGTCGGCTCTTGATCGGATTATTGCAGCGGGCGGTTATGTTTCCGTGAATACCGGATCCCCTCAGGATGGTAACAATATCCTGATTCCACAGCATGTTGCCGAAACGTCCATGGATGCAGCAGCCTGTATCGGATGCGGCGCTTGCGCTGCGGCTTGCCCCAATGGCACCCCGATGCTCTTTCTCGGCGCCAAGGTTTCCCAATTGGCCTTATTGCCACAAGGTCAAGCAGAAGCTAAGAAACGTGCAATCTCCATGGTTTTACAGATGGACAAAGATGGTTTTGGTAACTGCGGCAACGAACGCGAATGTGAGAATGTATGCCCGAAAGGAATTTCCATCAGCAATATTGCTCGGCTGAACAGGGAATTTCTAAAAGCCTCTTTTACAATTGATCATTGAGTAATTATCACTGATTTTTTCTCAGGCTGACACCATAACTGGATTATCGCCCTTTCTATATTGGCGATAATCCAGTTACTTGATTTTTTTCTTAGAAATATTCTAAGATTCATCCTGTCTACAATAACAACCTTTCTCATACATTTCCCGTCATCTTGCGTCTTTTTCTTGACCGGTATCAATTCTCGCCTCATTAAGTTCGACTCTCCTTTCTGCTCTTTTATTGCACGCTGTTCATTATTAACTTCAGTGCTTTTGGTTTTTATTCTGCCCCCTTCCATTGCTGCCATTCGACATACTTCCCAAGCTATATTTTCTACAGATATCTATTGCTCACCTTTGAAGTTATTTTTTTGCCCCTCCGTCAGTACCGTGTCGGCTTTTTTTAATTCTTTAGCTTGGCAAGTAAAAAACTGGTACAAATACTCATTTAAGCATTAGGTACATCTCCGCGAATTTATATCCTGTAAATGACCTTATTTTTCATGCAAAACTGTTTGGGCTTTAAAATACAGCTGAGAAATATGTTGTATGTTTACAGTTGCCTTCTGGCTGGGATGAGAAATAAATGCTCCTTTTTTAGACCATATCCAATCACCTATGATTGTTACGAATTGAGAGCTTTTTGACTTTTTTATAGCGGCTCCCTTTTTCTTGGACACAAAAATGAGGTAAATTGAGTGTTCAAGGAGGTGGCCGATGAAAGACGAGAAAAATAGGACCGGCGCAGAGTTGTGCGAGCGCAGCTCGCATGG
>Ga0073936_10000283_pt1 | contig 74721 bp, 68 predicted proteins | sample AliMusrvi5mmetaG_FD_87041 | JGI IMG/M metagenome (GOLD analysis project Ga0073936, IMG submission 87041) | Freshwater lake bacterial and archeal communities from Alinen Mustajarvi, Finland, to study Microbial Dark Matter (Phase II) - Alinen... | ecosystem: Environmental > Aquatic > Freshwater >... | reverse complement strand
TGTTACCTGGTCGGAGGCGGCACGCACCCAGGATCGGGACTTCCCACAATTTATGAGTCAGCCCGCATTTCCGCTGGATTGCTGTGCCGTGACCTCAAGATCTGAGCCCGTATGAAACCTTTCATTTCATGGCTGATCCTGCTCCTGGCGTTTTCCGTTACCTCTCCGGCCGCCGACCTGACGGTGGTGGTGACCGGGTTGAGATCTGAAACCGGTATGGTGCGAGTCGCCCTGTTCGATTCTGAAACAGGGTTCCCGCTGGACACGTCTCGGGCGGTTGCCCTCCAGCAGATGGATCTTGCCATGACCCCCACCAACCATTCTAGGACCGTCGTATTCAAGAACCTGCCCGAGAAGACCTATGCGGTTAGTGTCTTCCATGACGAGGATTCTGACGGAAAGTTGAAGACCAATTGGCTGGGTATGCCTCGCGAGGGGGTCGGCTCCTCTAACAACGCCAAAGGCAGGATTGGCCTGCCCCGATTCGCCGCCGCAGCATTCCCTCTTGCGGGCAATTTGAGGATTGTTGTGGTCGTCACGTATTATTAGTGCCTGAGGAGACGGTTCAACGGATCCACCAACGATGGAACGAGAATGATCCGCATGACTGGTGCCGCACCATATCCAATGCTCAGATTGTGGCACTGGGTTTGCTCTATGGAGAGGGTGACTTCGAGAAGGCCATCACGCGAGCTGTGTATCCCTGTTTCGACACGGACTGTAACGGAGCGACGGTGGGGTCTATCATGGGCATGACGCTGGGCGTGGAAGGTCTGCCCGCAAAATGGACGAGCGTCATGAACGACACCATCCATACCGGGCTGACAGGATACCATGTGAGCAAGATATCGCAGCTGGCGGAAGAGATGTTTCAACTGCACCGGGCGACGGAGCAATCCTGAGCATCATGATGATTAAATCCCCGTGGACAGGCCCCGTCCATGCGTTCGACTTCTCCCTCTCCCCTTGCGGGAGAGGGTGGGGGTGAGGGTTTTCCAGTGGATGCGAAGTGACTTGTTTTGGAATGCAAGCAGGTTCAGTCGGTCACGGGGTTGACGACTTCGATCCCCTTGAACTGAAGGAAGTCGGTGTCCGCGGTATAGATGATGCGAATGCCGTGTTCACGCATCAGAACCAGTGTGCGGATGTCGAAATAGAGATTGCCGACCGGGTGTGGAAGGGAATTTACCTCTCGCTCCAGCAGTTTCCAATGCCGGTCGCCGGCGGTCAGGATTGTAAAGGAGGGAGTGCTCCAGAAGGGCTCAAGAAAAGCGAGAGCCTGCCGTTTTGGCAGGGGGTGCGGAAAGACGCGAGGATGCGTCGCCACGCGCAGGAACTCGTAAATAATGCCTTCGGTGAGATACCAATGCTCCGAGGATTGTCCGGCTTCCATCAGGAAGTCGTAACTCCGTCTGTGTTCCGGCGCGTCGGCGTTGGCGGCGTACAGGAGAATGTTCGTGTCGATCAGTCCCGCCATCAGTCCCCCATAGCCGCTTCGAGCGCATCGCGGTCGCCAAGGTTAATCCGTGGCGTTCCCATCGGGAAGACCGGGAGTTGGAAGGGCTTGCGGCAGGCTTTGTTCCGCCGCTGTATTCCCTCCGCCAGCAACTCGTTGACCACGCGGGACATGTTCCGATGTTCCCCCTGCGCGAGCCGCCGCACGCCTTCAATGCAGGCATCCTCTAAAATAAGTGTAGTCCTTGTCATGCATATAAACATACAGCATAAGCATACGTATGTCTATACTCAAACTTGGTTGGTTCAGGTTGGTGAAAATAAGCCCAAAGCGATTCTAACAGCAAAGGAAAATTACTTATGAGTGCGCCAAGCAGAACCAAGGCTATATTGATGTCTACAGCGAACCGGGCAAAGGCACGGCGTTCAAGATCTATATACCCCGTTTCGGGGGGGGGTGCCAAACCGAACGTCGCCGAAATCGCCAAAGCACCCCGAGGTCGAGGAGAGACGATTCCCTTTGTGGAGGACGAGCCTTCGCTACGCAAGATGTACGGTCTGGCTAGCAGACTGGGCCTTAAAGTTCTGTTCATGTCCGGCTATACCGCCGAGGCGACGATCCAGCAGAATCTACTGGATGAGAGAGTGCAATTCATTCTGAAGCCGGCCACACGTGACGACATTGCCCGCAAGGTGCGCGAGGTACTGGATATGTAACCCCTCCCACCCGGTCCTTGGAGCAGTGGAGACCGTGGGCGCCTCAATCGTTGGCAATGCTCCTTTCTTGGCAAATAAGGCCGGTAAAGGAGCAGGCGTAGTAGGGACACCAGTAGCCCTACATATTGGTGCGCCGACAAGCGGCGGCCCTGCATATACGGCGACATCAGTGTTTTTCAACGGACTCAAGACAATCGCTGAGGGCTTTTTCCCAATGGGGCACGGGCACACCGAAGGTCCGTGCGAATTTATCGCAATTCAATACCGAATAGAAAGGCCGGCGGGCGGGTGTGGGATAGTCGGACGTGGTGATGGGGATCACGGGGGTTTCGGCAGGAGTAAAGGCGCGGGCAAAGCCGTGCCAGGAGGTTTGCCCTGCGCAGACGCAGTGGTAAAGGCCGCTGACTCCGGTCAGGTCGATGTTCCCATTCTCCATCCTGACTTTAGTGAGTGCGGCGGCGGTGGCATCGGCAATGGTCCGGCACCAGGTGGGGCATCCGATCTGGTCGCTGACTACGCGTAGGGTCTTCCCTTCATTGGCCAGACGGCGCATGGTCAGCAGGAAATTCTTGCCCCTCAACCCATAGACCCAGGCGAGCCGGAAGATGAGGTGGGGTACGCCTGAAGCCCGGATGGCGAGGTCGCCCTCCAGTTTGGTGGCCCCATAGACATTGAGTGGATGCGGCTGATCACTCTCGATGTAGGGCTGCTGCTTTGATCCATCAAAAACAAAATCTGTGGAGTAGTGGATTAATCCTGCACCCAATCGTTTTGCTTCAGCCGCCAGAATCGCCGGTGCTTCGGCATTGAGCTTGCGGCACAGTTCCGATTCGGTCTCGGCTTTATCGACGGCCGTATAGGCGGCGGCATTGACGATCAGATGGGGCTGCGCTGCGCGAACGACCCGGACGATGGAGTCAGGGTCTGAGAAATCAATGGCGGGGTAGCAGACGGCGGTAACATGCCCCAATGGGGCCAGTGCCCGTTGCAACTCAAATCCCACCTGCCCATCATATCCAATGAGTAATATTTGTTTCATTTTGTGGCTTTATACCGGCGGATCAATTCATTTGTTGAGGAATCGTGGGTTGTGGTGGCCGTGGAGGTTTGCAGTTCGGGCAGGATCTTGTTGGCCAGTACTTTGCCGAGTTGGACTCCCCATTGATCAAACGAGAAAACATTCCAGATCACACCCTGGACAAAGATCTTGTGTTCATAGAGGGCGATGAGTGACCCCAGAATACGGGGGGTCAGTTTTTGGGCCAGAATGGTATTGGTCGGCCGGTTCCCGGTGAAAACCTTGAAAGGAACCAGCTTGGGTGGGGCGCCTTCCGCGATGACTTCCGCCTCAGTCTTGCCAAACGCCAATGCCTCGGTTTGGGCAAAAAAGTTAGCCATGAACTTGTCGTGATGATCCCCGATGGGATTCAGGCTCTGGCTGAAGCCGATGAAGTCACAGGGGATCAACTTGGTACCCTGGTGGATCAACTGATAAAAAGCGTGCTGGCCATTGGTGCCGGGCTCGCCCCAGATGACGGGGCCCGTCTGCCATTGGACCGGCTTGCCCTGCTTGTCGCAGCCCTTGCCGTTGCTTTCCATGTCCGCCTGTTGGAAGTAAGCGGCGAACCGGTGCAGATATTGGTCGTAGGGCAGGATGGCATGCGATTCCGCGCCCATGAAATTGTTATACCAGAGACCGAGGAGAGCCAGCAGTACGGGCGCATTCTGTTCGAGGGGGGCTTCGATGAAATGCCGGTCCATGGCGTGGTAACCATCGAGGAACTCAATGAATTTCTCGGGACCAATGGCCAGCATAACAGGGAGGCCGATGGCGGAGCAGAGGGAGTAGCGGCCGCCCACCCAATCCCAGAACCCAAACATATTGGCGGTATCGATGCCAAAGGCGCTGACTTCCTTGGCGGCGGTTGATAGGGCCACGAAATGGCGAGCCACTGCCTCTGGATTCTTGAGTGTCTTCAGGCACCAGGCTCGCGCCGTCTCGGCGTTGGTCATGGTCTCCTGGGTGGTAAAGGTCTTGGAGGCGACAATGAACAGGGTCTCTTCCGGATTCAGGTCACGGGTGCATTCCGCGAAATGCGTGGCGTCTACATTGGAGACAAAGCGGAGCGTGAGATGACGGTCGGAATAGGCCTTCAGGGCTTCATAGGCCATCACGGGGCCAAGGTCCGAACCGCCGATGCCGATGTTGACGATGGTGCGAATCGGCTTGCCGGTATAGCCAAGCCATTCCCCTGCGCGTACCTTACGGGAAAAGGCAGTCATCTTGTCGAGAACCGCGTTGACGTCAGGCATGATATCCTTGTGATCGACCAGGATCGGGGTGTTGGTGCGGTTGCGCAGGGCGATATGAAGGACGGGGCGGTTCTCGGTCTGGTTGATTTTCTTGCCCGAGAACATGTCCTCGGCGGCCCCGGTGATATTGCAGGCGCGGGCAAGGGCAAGGAGAAGTTTCAAGGTCTCGTCGGTGATCCGGTTTTTAGAGTAATCCAGATACAGGCCGCAGGTCTCCATGGCAAGGCGTTTGCCGCGGGCGGGGTCATCACGGAACAGGTCGCGCAGATGGGTCGTCTTGATTGTGTGGGCGTGTTGTTTCAAGGCCTTCCATTCAGGCCGTTTGTTCAAGCGTGCAGTTCTAGCCATTAGTTTGTTCTCCAAAGAATTGATGGAAATGAATAGCGAAAATGAATATGAAAAGAAAGGTTATTGGTTATCCGTTATTTAAATTAGAGTGAAGTTTTGAATGATCGGGCGAATTACGAATACCACCTCATGAATAAAGATACACGGCAATACAAGACTGAAGGGGCGGCGGCATGGAAATGGAAGCTTCTGATTGGCGCGATTGTCTTATTGGGGCTGGTATTACGGATTTTCAAGGCGTGGACGATCCAGTTTTCCCCGGATCCCGACCATGGCATCGTATTCCTCATGGCGAAGCACATGGCCGCAGGAATGGATTTCCCCGTCTTTTTCTACGGCCAACCTTACATGGGGAGTTTGGAACCCGCAATCAGTGCGCTGGTTTGCCGGTTATTTGGAGTTTCCGCATTTCATGTCTGTCTAGGTACTGTGCTGGCGGGGATAGCGCTTCTGCCGTTGATTTATGTCTGGGGGGTCCGTGCGGGTGGGCGGCGGGCCGGGTTGGTGGCGTTGCTTCTGGCGTTGGTCGGGCCCCTTACCAACTTCCATTTCTCGGTCGCGCCCCGTGGCGGCTATATGGTCATGATGGTGTGTGGTGTGGGCACCGTATATCTTGCCTGCTGGATTGTCACCCGGATGCGGGCGGGTCAGCGGGTCAGGATGTATGATTATATGCTGTTAGGATTGCTGGCCGGGCTGGGATGGTGGTCCAATCAGTTGTCGGTTGTGTTTCTCCTGGCAGCTCTTGTGATTTTGCTCATGGGGTGCTCCTGGCGGCTTGTTCGAGAGGGAACCCTGCCGGCATTTCTTTCGTTTCTTTGCGGGAGCGCCCCCTGGTGGGTATGGAATGCAACGCATCAATGGGGGACATTTGATTTCAAGGATGAACTGGGACGTTTACCGCTTCAGAAGGGAATCGCCGCATTCTGTGAGACCTTCTTGAAAGCCATGGAGCTTCAGTCCCCGCGAAATCTCCGAGTGACAATGGTGCTGATGGTGATCGGTCTCATGTTGATGTTGTTTCTTTTCCGACTCATCCGCGATGGACTTCGCCGGAAAGACGGAGACCAGTGGTTCTTCCGGTTGGCGGCTCCTGTGCTTTGTTTTGCACTGGTCGCCGTCAGCATCACATCCAGATTCATTGAGGGAGGTGAAGGGAGCCGGTATCTAATGCCTCTGTATCCGGCTTTGGCGGTCATGCTGGGGTGGAGCGCTGATTGGATCATGCAGCACAAGATGACGTGGGTGGGGTGGATCTTGGTTGCTATACTGATCCCGGCCCATCTGTATTCCCTGCCCCGGGCAGTTGCCGATCTTGAATATGGTCGTCGTGCCCGGGCTCAAGGTGAAGCGATTATTAAGGCGGTTGCACCCCTTTGTAATGGGGCCTGTTATGGCGATTACGGTTATCACTGGCTGAATTTTTCCTCGAATGAAAAGTTATGTGTCGCCGCACTTCCCTTTGAACGTTACGCCCCTTATGCAAGGAGAGTGGAGTTGGCTGATCATCCCGCTATTCTGGGCGATTATTGCGGCCTGCATGCCTTCCTGGCTTACTCGGGAGGGCATGCCCGGGAAACCGAGGTTGCCGGTGTTCATGTGGATTATTCCCTGACGCCCCCGCCGGATGACTGGCGCTATCTTGATGGGGCGGCCATCTTGGCCGTGACAGACAATCAAGGGACTTCTTTGGGAAAGACGCTCACCGACAACACGATGAATACCGCCTGGACGGTAACGTTAAAACGGGATGAACAGTCCGGGTTGGAAATCGAATTAGATAAGCCTCATGCCCTGTGTGGCGTCCGATTTGTGAGTGTGGAGGGGGTGCCCCCGGGTTGTATTAAGATTGAGTGTCAATCTGCAGGGGACACGAACTGGTGTGAGGTCCTTCCCTGGACGACGACGGGGGGCTATTTCTGGTCCGGTTCCCATCTAAAACTGGATGGCATTCAAACCTTTGAGGAAATCCGTTTTGTCTGTCCGCCTGGGGGCATATCCCGGTTGAGAATGAAGTTCAGGCTGGCGGATAGCCGTTCCCGCACCATCCGTCTGGATGAAATCCTCCTTCTTGAACAGGCCGCCCGTCCGGATGGATCCGTCCCTTCAGTGGACACTTGCCTGGCGATCTTACGGCAACAAGACGTACGGCAATTCCTGGGGCCCCGTTGGATGATAGACCGGCTGGCATGCGGGGATAGAGGGACGATAAAAATGGAGATTCCGTCATTTGCTTCCCGATCCATACAGGACTTGCCCCTAGTTGATTTGAGCCGATCTAAAAAGGTGTTTTTTACTGAGAAGACAGGCCTGCTGATGGATTCCCGGGATGTTCCCCGGAGTCGATCTGTTCTGGCAAAATGTGACCAGCAATGGACTGAGACGCAACTGGGGTCTATGACGTTAATGATTGTTTCAAAGGCAACCGACGAGGAGAACTGGATCCGGCATACACCCGTTTTTTGGGTAGAACAGGGGTGTTTTTCCGAAGAACCTTCACGAACAATGAAGCAACGAGCTGAAAGAGTGTTCCAGCAAGCAATGACCCTGAAGGCGAATGGAGTGGATCTTGACAAAATCATCAAAATGTTGGAGCAGGCGCTATCCCTTTATGAGGGGCACCAGCCTGCCAGACGAGCGCTTATCGCGGCTTTTCAAGCATCGGATCGGTCCTCGGAATCCGCAGGCCACCAGGCCGCTTTGTCCCTTCAAACCCAACCCCGGGTATCTGCAGAAGCGACTTTTCCGATGGGCGTTCGATTTTTAGGCATGACGGTTTCTACCAATCAAGCCGTTCCCGGGCAGGGTATTGATGTCGCCTATTATTGGACATGTCCTGCTTCAGTAAAAACGTGTTTGTATGAAGTGTTTGTGAATTTCCAAAAAGGGAAGGAGCGTTTTCAGGATGACCATGTCCTGCTGGGCGATTCCCCTGTGGAAAACATCGAATATCAGCCTTTCAATGAAGTGTATTCCTACACACGGCATCTTATCGTTCCCGCTTCCGCTTCTGCGGGCGACTATGAAGTTGTAGTTGGGTTGGTGAACCGGGTCACGAAAGAGCGGCAAAAGCCCGACACCCATCTGAAGGTCCGGAAGAAAGGTCTGGAGTTGCCGGTTACCATCAAGGTTTTACCTCGCGCGGCGCCCTGAGTGAAGGCTTGGATCCTTGGTGGGGATCCGCCCCATCTGCGGGTTTATTCTGTCTAAATGTGAAATGTTAAATATTTAACGTTAAAAGTTTGACATAGAAGGCGCGGATAGGATAATCATGCCCGAATTATTTTAAATCGTTGGGGGATTTATCCATGGTGAGACTCCCCGTGCAGCATGGTGTGAAGGGATTCATAAAAGAAGGACTCGTATGACAAAACCAATGGAACAGTTGCTTGAACTTCGCCGGAAAGCCGAACAACGGCTGCAGAAAGAGAAGTTAAGCGCAAAAATCCGGATTTCGGTTGGCTCGGCAACCTGTGAAAATGCCGCTGGAGCCAATGAGGTTTTCAAGCGGATTGAAGAGTTAATCCATCAGCACAAGGTCAAGGATGTTGTTCTCAGCCGTGTGGGCTGTACGGGTCGTTGTGACATGGAGCCGGTGGTGGCTGTGTTTGCCAAAGGCGCTGTGCCGGTCAAGTATAGTGCCATGAATCCGGACAAAGCCGTACAGGTGTTTGAATCGCATATTCTCAAGGGTGTTCCCGTGAAGTCCTTGGCGATGCCCCATAAGGAAAAGGCGGGGAGCGATTTTTCCGAGGATAAACTTTGGGGTGATGTCCGTCTGACGGATCGGTTTTCCACTGTGTTTGGTGATGTGGATTTCTTTGGCAAGCAAATGCGCGTGACGCTGCGAAACTGTGGTGTGATTGATCCCGAGAGTCTGGATGAATACCTCATCGTCCGGGGCTATCAGGCGGCGGTCAAGGTGCTGACGGAGATGAAGCCGCAGGATGTGGTCAATTCGATCACCAAGTCCGGTCTGCGCGGGCGCGGCGGCGGCGGTTTCCCCACCGGAGTAAAATGGAATTTCGCCTCAGTCCAGAAGAGCGAGGAGAAATACATCATTTGCAATGCTGACGAAGGTGATCCGGGTGCCTTCATGGATCGCAGTACCATTGAAGGCGATCCCCATACGGTGGTGGAAGGCATGATCATTGGCGGGTTTGCGATTGGCGCCAGGCAGGGCTATGTCTACATCCGTGCGGAATATCCGTTGGCCATCAAGCGGTTGGAAGTCGCCATTGATGCGGCTCGCAAGGCGGGGTTCCTGGGAAAGAATATTTTCGGGACTGAGTGGGATTTCGATATCGAGATCCGGCTGGGTGCGGGTGCCTTTGTATGTGGTGAAGAAACCGCGTTGATTCGATCCATCGAGGGAGAACGGGGAATGCCCCGGCCCCGGCCTCCGTATCCGGCGGTTTGTGGATTGTGGGGAAAACCCACGGTCATCAATAACGTGGAGACGTTTGCCAATATTCCGGTGGTGATTCTGGACGGGCCCGAGTGGTTTGCCTCAATAGGTACAGAGAAGAGCAAGGGCACGAAGGTGTTTGCCCTGGCCGGCAAGGTTTGCAATACCGGGTTGGTCGAAGTGCCCATGGGGACCACCCTTCGGGATGTGGTTTACGGAGTCGGCGGCGGAATCCGGGATGGTAAAAAATTCAAAGCCGTCCAGACGGGTGGTCCGGCCGGTGGCTGTCTCCCGGATTCGTGCCTGGATACTCCGGTGGACTATGAGTCGCTCACGGCGGCTGGCTCCATGATGGGGAGCGGCGGCATGATCGTCATTGATGAGGACTCCTGCATGGTGGATATGGCGCGATTCTTTCTGGATTTTACCCAGGACGAGTCCTGCGGTAAATGTACGCCCTGCCGCGAAGGCACCAAGCGCATGCTGGAAATCCTGCAGCGGATCGTGGATGGCAAAGGAGTGGAAGGGGATATTGTGAAACTACTCCGCCTGGGCGATACGATCAAGCGGACCTCCTTGTGTGGTCTGGGGCAGGCATCGCCGAACCCTGTGATCAGCACCATCAAGCACTTCCGTGATGAGTATGAGGCGCATATCCGCGAAAAACGCTGTCCGGCCGGTGTTTGTACGCACCTCCTGACTTACACCATTCTCCCTGAGAAGTGTATCGGATGCGGTGCGTGCAAGCGCAAGTGTCCCGTGAGCTGCATCAGCGGGAAACCGAAAGAAGTCCACGTGATAGATGCCGCCCGTTGCATCCGGTGCGGTCAATGTTTTGAGGCCTGCAAATTTGACGCGGTGAAGAGGAAATAGTCATGACAATAGAAAAAAAAGTTGCGTTGTGGATTGACGGGGTCAAAGTAACGGTGCCTGAAAAAAGTACCGTTCTCCAGGCGGCCCGTTCGATCAATATCGATGTTCCCAGCCTTTGTTATCATCCGGACCTGAGTGTTCTGGGTGCCTGCCGGGTCTGCCTGGTTGAGGTGGAAGGGCAGCGCAACCCGGTGGCATCCTGTTCCTATCCGGTGGCGGAAGGAATGAAGGTTAAAACGTCTTCCACGCTGTTGCGCCGGTTGCGCCGTGACGTGGTGGAGTTGATCCTGGATAATCATCCGATGGATTGCCAGACCTGCGCCCGCAACGGAACCTGTGAATTACAGAAGCTGGCCTATGACCTCGGCGTGCGCGAGCGATTATTCCAGGGCGAACGCAAGCATTTCGAGGAGGATAAATCTTCGCCTGTGCACCGCACGCCTGACAAATGCATTTTGTGCGGGCGCTGTGTCCGTGTTTGCGGGGAAGTGCAGGGGGTCCACAATCTGGGGGTCCAGAATCGCGGTTTTCATAACGTGGTGGCTCCGGCGCACGAGTGCAACATGATTGATTCGGTCTGCATTCATTGCGGACAGTGTGTCAACGTCTGTCCGACCGCGGCTTTCACTGAACAGGATGCGACCGAATCGGTGTTTGCCGCCTTGTCCAATCCCGATCTGCATGTCGTGGTGCATACGGCGCCGGCGATCCGGGCCACCGTGGGGGAAGGATTTGGTTTCAGACCGGGCACTCCGGTGGCAGGGAAACTGGTGACAGCGCTTCGCCGTGCCGGATTCCACAAAGTGTTTGATACCAACTTTGCCGCCGATCTGACGATTATGGAGGAATCGGCGGAGTTTATCAGCCGGGTTCAGAAAAAAGAGCGACTCCCGCTCATCACGTCCTGTTCCCCGGGATGGATCAATTTTATGGAACGGTTCTATCCGGAACTGATCCCGTTGACGTCGACTTGCAAATCGCCCATGAGTATGCAGTCCACTTTGCTGAAGACCTATTATGCCCAGCAGATGGGGATTGACCCGAAGAATATCTTCGTGGTGGCGGTGATGCCCTGTACGGCGAAAAAGTTTGAGGCCAACCGGCCCGAGCACAAGGCTCCGTGGGGAAAACCCTATACGGATGCCGTGATGACAACGCGTGAATTGATCTGGATGCTGAAATGTCTCGGGGTGGATTTCCACAACCTGGAGGACGGTATGTTTGATTCCCCGATGGGGGTCTCGTCCGGTGCGGCTGATATTTTTGGAGCCACGGGCGGCGTGATGGAGGCGGCCCTGCGCACGGCGTATGAAAAGATCACCGGTAGGGAATTGGAAACCTTGGATTTCGAAGATGTGCGCGGCGTCGAAGGCGTGAAAGAAACCTCGGTTGAAATCAATGGGCTGACGGTCAATATCGGGGTGGCGAACGGGCTGCAGAATGCCAGGCATCTCCTGGATCGTGTGGTGAGTGGCGAGAAGACGTACCACATCATCGAGATCATGGCGTGTCCGGGAGGGTGCGTCGCCGGTGGCGGTCAGCCATACCCTCCGAATGGGATGCATGTTCTGGATCCTGACCTGGGCCGCTTGCGGGCCAAGGCGCTCTATTCGATTGATGGCAGCAAATCCCTGAGAAAATCGCACGAGAACCCGGCGATCGAGTTGTTGTATGAGAATTTCCTGGGGGCTCCGAATAGTCATCTGTGCCATGAGTTGTTGCATACCCACTATGAACCCAAATATCCGAGAGGTGTGAAATGAAGTCAGAATTGTTTATCAAAGAGCAAGACAAGGCCAAGGCGATTCTCCCGGAAAAGGTGGTCCGGTATATTGAGGAGTGTGCTGCAAAGAAAAATCCTGACAGCCACCTGATTTCGGTTTTGCATAAAGTGCAGGATCATTTCGGGTTCCTTGCCAAGGAGCACATGGATGCGGTGTCCATATTGATGCAGATTCCGTCAACCAAGGTTACCGGGGTGGCCAGCTTTTATCATTTCTTCAACTTTACCCCGCGGGGCAAACACCGGATTTCCCTGTGCATGGGAACCGCCTGCTTTGTCAAGGGAGCGGGGCTTGTCCTCAATAAGTTGAAGGATTTGCTTGGCATTGAGATGGGGCAGACGACGGCGGACGCTCTTTTCTCGATCGATGTGGCCCGCTGTGTGGGCGCCTGCGCGTTGGCGCCGGTAATGATTGTGGATGAGAAGGTTTATGCCGAGGTCAAACCTGAACAGGTCGCCAAGATCCTGTCGGCATACGGATTCGATCCCAAAAAGGCGAAAGCCTAAACGGGTCCGGTCGGTCATTGCAGGAAGCACTGTTGCGATATGTTTATGTAGAGGCCCCTCTGCATAAGTGTATCGCAACAGTTTTTTTGTGGGGCATTTGACAGATGTCTCCGGGGCGAGTAGTGTGTCGGCGTGCTGGTGAGTTTCCGTAAGTCCCCGCTGGCGAATCCCCCCTGAAAGTAATGAAGTAAATATGTACCGACCTGACCTTATTCGAAATGTCGCCATTGTCGCGCATGTTGACCACGGCAAAACCACTCTCGTGGATAAACTGTTCAAGCAGAGCGGGATGTTCCGCGATAACCAAGCGGTGGCTGAACGACTGATGGACTCCATGGACCTGGAGCGTGAACGGGGCATCACAATTGCCTCCAAGAATGGTTCGTTTCAATACGGGGAGCACACGATCAACATCATCGATACGCCCGGGCATGCGGATTTTGGCGGACAGGTTGAGCGTGTGTTGCAGATGGCTGACGGGGCGTTGTTGCTGGTTGATGCCCAGGAAGGGCCCATGCCCCAGACATTCTTCGTGCTGAAGAAAGTGCTGGCACGCAACATCCCCGTGATCGTGGTCGTCAACAAAATTGACAAACCTGCGGCTCGAATTGATTGGGTGGTCAATCACGTTTTCGATCTTTTTGTGAAGTTGAATGCGCACGACAAGGCCTTGGATTTCCACACGCTCTATGCTTCCGCAACAGGCGGTTTTGCTTCGGCTGATCCCCATCAGCAGGGGGTGGATATGCGCCCGATATTGGATGCGATCATCAAATACATCCCCATGCCGGCGGGCGATCCGGAGGCGCCACTTCAGTTGCAGGTCAGTTCCATTGACCACTCCCCGTTTATGGGGCGATTGGGCATTGGTAAGATCACTTCAGGTTCGATAAAGACAGGAATGCCAGTGGTGGTGGCCAATATGGCTGGCAAGTCAATTCCCACACGTATCACGAAGCTTTATCGGTTCAATTGTAATCTGAAGGTTGAGACGGAGCAGGCCGGGTTAGGCGAGGTTGTGGCGGTGGCCGGACTGGATACAGTGGCCATTGGCGATACATATACGGACCCCGAGTTTCCCCGGCCGGTGGCTTCGATTCCGGTCGACCCCCCCACGCTCTCCATGAATTTTATTCCCAACAACTCGCCTTTTGCCGGTACCGAGGGAACGTTTGTCACCTCGATTCATGTGGCGGACCGGTTGAAGCGGGAAGCGTTGTATGATGTGGCCTTGGAGGTTGAAGTTCTGGCCGATGGCTCCGGACACAAGGTTTCCGGGCGTGGAGAACTGCATTTATCCATCCTGATTGAGAAAATGCGGCGCGAGGGCTACGAATTTCAGGTGAGTTGTCCGAGTGTCATTTACCGGGAAAAAGAGGGGAAGACGCTGGAGCCTTACGAGGAACTTACCATTGATGTGGCGGAGCAATACATGGGGACCGTGATTGAGAAACTCGGGACCCGCAAAGGGATTATGCTTGAGATGGAGAAAGGCCCCGGCATGAACCGGCTCAAGTACCGGATTCCCACACGTGGTTTGCTCGGGTTCAAGTCGGAATTCATGTCGGATACCAAGGGAATGGGGGTCTTGACCTATATTTTCCTGGAATATGGCCTTTTTGCCGGCGAGATGAGAAAGCGAAGGAATGGGGTGCTGGTCTCCATGGATACCTGTTCCACGGTCTCTTATGCACTCTTCAATCTGCAAAAACGGGGCAAGATGTTCATGGGCCCGGGAATCCGGATCCAAAAAGGGCAGATTGTGGGCGAACATTGTCGTGACAATGACTTGATTGTCAATCCGGCGAAAGGCAAACAGCTCACCAATATCCGTGCGGCGGGGTCGGATGAGAATATTATTCTCACGCCACCAACTCAGATGAGTCTGGAGGACTGCATTGCCTATATCAATGAGGATGAACTGGTTGAAGTAACGCCCAAAAATGTGAGGCTCCGAAAAGATCCCCGGGTCCGCAAGGCCCTACGGGCGCAGGACGATTGAGGGGTAAAAAGGGATTAATGGAGCTTGATTTATAGGTCGGGATCTCCATAATTGCCAAACATTCAGTCATTGCGGATGGCAAGGTGTTGGGGGAGTATGAGTTATTATAAATTATTAGGTCTGCAAGATGAACCGTTTTCGACGAGCCCAGACCCCTCCTACTTCTTTCAATCGGCACAACATAAATCAGCGCTGACACGCTTGCGTATTGCTCTCAACCTTAAGCGTGGCCTCAGTATTATTGTGGGTGATCCGGGAACCGGTAAAACAACCTTGAGTCGAAAATTGTCGCAAGTTATTAGTAATGAGGATGATGTGTGTTTTTCGATGATTCTGAATCCCTACTTCAGGACTCAAAAACAGTTTCTTTCAAGATTGGTGGCGATTCTCCATGCCCCGATTGATCCCAAAAAAACATCGGGGCTGGATTGCATTGAGGCTGTTGAGCAATTTTTGTACAAGACCGGGGTTCAGGAGAAGAAACGGGTAGTGCTGTTGATTGATGAGGCGCAACTTTTGCCGCCCTACGTGCTTGAGATTCTTCGCATCCTTTTAAACTACGAAACGAATGAATTCAAAATCCTGCAACTGATCCTGGTGGGGCAAATGGAGTTGGTTCCGGTTTTGAGCAAAATGCCTAATTTTTGGGATCGTATTGCTTTAAAATGTGTAATTAATCCCCTGAATTTTGACGAAACAAAGGAATTAATCAACTACCGGTTGTTGCAGGCCGGGTATCATGGAACAGGCTTGTTCAAGGATGAGGCAATCCGACTCATTCATACCCATACCAGGGGATATCCGCGACAAATGTCCATTCTCTGCCATAACCTTTTGGAGATGCTGGTAATGAGGGAGCGGTCAGTTATTGATGAGGCTTTGGTGCGGGAGGTATTGGCAGAAGAGTTGCGTCCTGTTTCAAGAGTTGTCGAACCGGTGCCAATAGTGTATTAATCTGGGGATCATTATGAGGGGATTATACAGCACATGACGCCAGAGGAAAAACTTCTGGCGTTAATCCAGCAGGATAAACGGCAAGCGGCCTCCGTCACTCCGCAAGAGAAGCTCTTGGAGCTGATTGAGCAGGATAAACGGAAGCCGGTTCCTGTTGTTCCCGTATTGCCGGTTTCAGTTGCAGAACCATTGGCCACGCCGACTCCTGCACCTAATCAGCCGGTTGTTGCTGCGCCCATTCCTGTAAAACAAGTTCCAGTATCGACTCCTATTAAGCCGCCTCCTGTTGCAGTCGCGCCGCCGACTGATCCAACACCCCCTGTGTCGATTAAGAATACTCCTCCTGTGGTCGTTGCTCCGCCTTCAGATCCAATCAAGCCGCCGCCTGTGGTTACGGCTTCGCATGCCCCCATCAAAACTTCAGCGGTTGTCGATGCCCCGGTGCCAACCAAGTCAGCGCCTGTTGAAGTGCCGGCGCCTGCCGAGACTAAAAAGATCTCGCTTGTGGTTGTGCCACCCTCCTCCGCCCAGAGTACTGTGACTGCGGTGGGCATGCCCGCGCCTGCCAAACCGGTGCCTGTTGTTGCCGCACAAAAACCAGAAGAGGCGGTTCCTTCCACCGTAATAGCCCCGGCGTCCGCCAACTCAAAAACCCGTCAGGCTGTCGCTTCCAGCCCACCGCCTCTATTGTTTCCCACGATCCGGGTGTCAGGGGTGACCATAACGAACAGGGTGCTGGCAGTTGTGGTGATGCTTTTGGTTATATTGGTTTTTTACAGTGTGGCGGGGGCCCAGCGTAGTATTAATGACGAAATTCAGCACCAGCTGAACGGTGCTGGAGAGATGTCGGTTCCTCCGCAGGCAATCACGGAGGAATCACTTCCTGCTGTGGAGGGCTTTGTTGATAAAGTCAGCACGAGGAACTTTTTCGCGCCCAAAATCGCGGACAAAAAAGATGGCGCCGAGGCGACGACAACGTCGGGGGTGACGAAAGACTTGAAATTAGTGGCGGTTTCGATGGATGCCGCCAACGTCTCTGAGTCCATGGCGATTATCAAGAGTAAGGCCGACTCCAAGACCTATTTTGTGAGAATTGGAGAAAACGTGGGTGACACCGGATTTGTGCTGGCGAAAGTTTTGGCTGATCGCATTGTTTTGAAACAGCGGAAACAGGAATTCGAGCTGAAATAAAAGGGTGATATGAATATATACCGATATAGAGCGGGTCTTGCCCTGCAGTTAGTTTTTGTGTGGGCGTTGGGCATGGCGGTGTTATTTGCCGGGGCGCAGGTTCAGACGCCTGAGACCAATGTGCCCGTGGTTTCTGCCTTGCCGGGGGCGATGGCACAGGTTCCTGTGATGAGACCGCATATGATTAGTGAGTATCATTTGCCCGGGCTTGAAAAAAAGATTTCGCTGGATCTGTTGGAATCAATGGATGTGGTAGATCTGCTTAAATTCCTGTCGGTTAAGGCCGGGCTAAATATCATTATCGGCAAAGATGTGGCAGGCTCCAGCAAACTTATGATCAAGGATGTGACGATTGCAGATGCGATGGAAATTGTTCTCGCCGCGAACAGTCTGGCCTATGAAATTCAAGGTAACATCATCAAGGTCATGACGGACAAGGAGTATCGTGATCTTTATGGAGAAGGCTTCTATGAACGCAAAAAAGCGAAGATTATTTCGCTAAAGTCTTCCATCCCAAGCCAGATGGCCCAGTTGTTGGAGCAGGTCAAGAGCACTATGGGCAAAATTGTTTTTGATGATGGAACGGGTAATTTGGTGCTGATTGATACACCCGAGAAAATCAGGGAAATGGAGGAAGTGATCAGTAAGGCCGAACTCCCTTCCTTCCAGCGGGCCTATCCCACCGTGACTACCAATTTCGTGTTGCAATATGCCGTGCCTGAAAAAATTGAGCCCTTAGTGACGCCCATGCTCACAAAAATCAAGGATGCCAGCATCGGACAATTGAAGATCGATGCGCGAACTAAAACGATTATTGTGACCGACCTTCCCAATGTGGTTCAGAAAATCAGTGACTTGGTTGCCATGTTTGACCGGCCTCAGAAACAGGTCTTTATTGAGGCCAAAATTATTCAGGTTCAACTGAGCGATAAGTTCTCGATGGGCGTGAATTGGGATTACTTGTTTGATGGGCTTGATCCCCGTTTTTCGTTAAGGCCGGTTTCGAAAACATCGGCGTTGCTTGGGTTGGATCCTGCCGCGTCTGCGGCTCAGGGATTGGGCGGAAGTCTGACGTATCATACCATTGCGGCGGGAGCCAATTTGAATGCGGTTGTACAGGCTTTGTCAACGGTCGGGAAAACGAAGTTACTGCAGAATCCTCATATTGCCACCTTGGATGGTAAAGAGGCTACAATTAAGGCGATTACAACTCAGCCTTATTCTGAGCTCCAATACGAAACCGGGAGCTCAAACATTGTTGGGAAAACCTATAAGTTTGTTGATGTTGGCATCACGTTGGCGGTAACGCCTCGCATTAATGAACTTGGCTTTATTACCTGTGATCTCCGACCAGAGGTGAGTTCGGTTCTTTCATGGTATGATAGCGATCCTGCGGCTGCAAATGGGGCCACCGGTGTGCCTGTGGTGAAAAAATCATACGCAGAAACGAGCGTAAGTGTTAAAGATGGTGTGACCATCATTATTGCAGGTATGATTGATGAGAATCAAACCAAGACACGCACTCAAATTCCGCTCCTGGGTAGTATTCCGCTTCTCGGCGTACTGTTCCGGCATGATGAAGTTCTCACGGAAAACACCGAAACCATTGTACTGCTCACGCCGCGGATCGTTACTGGCGACAAATTCTTTGAGCGTAGTCGGGATATGAAAAAAACGGTAAAAGGGGCTATTCCTCCGAACGGTTTGACAACTGCGGAAATGGTTCCCTAGGCGTGGCGTAAAGAACTGATAATCGATGGAATGTAATAGTGTCATCTTGCGAAGTCAGCAGTGTTTTGGAAAGTGGTGTCAAGCCGCCGTACTCCCAAAATGTGTGATGGGCTTTTTCGCTTGGGGTGTTTCTTCGTATGTGTTGGCGGAGACTTCTGCCGATTCCGCCCGTATTGATGCCTCTATCTATCAGCGTGTAGTTGAAGAGAATCTGGATTTGCGAAAAGAGCAGGCCCGTATTGATGTCGAAATAGGCACTCTCCGTCGGAAGAATGCCAGTCTTCTGCTCGATATTCAGGACCTCGAAGGGAAGCGCGATCAACTCACGTCTTTAGTGGCGCAACTCAAAACCCCGGATGAGTTAGCGGCCCAGATGGCTCGGCTCAATGCCGAAAAGCTGGTGTTGGTCCGCGAAATTGAGAGGTTGCGAGAGTCCTTTGCGACCAATGCTGCGCCGGTGACAAATGCGCCTCCTGTTGCGGTAACCCCGGGGGTGGGATCCGACCTGTTTTTGAAGCTGGAACGGGAAAATGCCGATCTGCGGCAAGAGATGGCGAAAGCCCGGGCCACTGGTATCAATGAGTCCGCTGCGAAAGAAGTCTCCCAGAAGAGTGAGGCGACCTTGAAAATGGAAGTAGCCCGTCTGGAGTCTCAGTGCAAGGACAATGTTGCCGAAATCGAAGCCCTGCGCCGCCGTGGGGACTCCTTTAAGAAGGCCTTGGAGGTGCAGGCGAAAAAGGCTTTTGAGTCCGAACAAACCTTGAAAAAATCGCTTGAGAATCAGGCGAAAAAAGACGAAGAAGCCGAGGCTTTAAAGAAGAAGGCGCTTGAAACCGAGACGACGCTAAAGAAGCTCAGTGCCGAGATGAATACTCTTCATAAACAGACAACTCAGCAGCAAAACAATGTGGACGTCATTCCGAAACTGCTTGCGGCAGGACAGAAAAGCCTGCTCGCAGGGCATGTAAAAGAAGCGGAGAAGACATATCTCGAGGCCTATAGGCGCGATCCTAAAAACGCGGATATCAGTTATAATCTAGGTGTGCTTTATGGTGACTATCTCAAGGATTTCGCGGAAGCGGTGAAATATTATCGCAACTATCTTGAATTGGCCCCGACTGCTGCTGATGCCGATGTGGTGCGTTCCTGGCTGATCGATATGAATGCCAAGGTCAAATGGTAAGAGCCCCGTTCCAATGAGGCGGGAAATCAAACTGATTGTTCTGGTGTTTGTCCTGGTGGTAGGGCCTGCCGTTGCTTTGTCATTCCTCTCCGCGCGTGTTCTGGAGAGTTGGCAGATTGTTTTGCAGAAGCGGATGGCGGGTGCGGCCAGTCGCGTGCTCGATGAATCGGTCGTGGCGTGGGAGCATGAGTTAGCTTCTCTTCATGTCGGACCCGGTTCTTTGGATCTCCCTTCCAGATCGACAAATGTGTGGGTTATGTATTCCGCAGGATTATCCCTCCTTCACTCCTGGGTGGGAGGGCTTTTTGTTTATCAGGCTGACTCTGGCTTGATTTATCCCGGGAAGGAGTCCCCGGGTTCATCGCGCGATTCTGATGGGGCTGACATAGAGTTGGAGGCGGCGCTTAACCTGGGAGGGGCAGCTCTCGAAAAAGGGGATACCAATTCTGCTATCAGATGTTTTGAGCGGGTGAGTGGGTTGAGTCGTGAGCAGGGGGCTGTGGGTAGCAGGCAGAAAGCCGCAGAAGATGTCAGGCAAAGGGATTCGGATGAGGGCTTTTTCTACGATCTGATTGCGCTAAGGCGACTGGTGGAAATTTTTAATGCGCAGGGGCAGAGGACGCGTGCGGCGGAAATAGAGGCGCTGGTTTTTGAACGGGTTTTGGAGCGATACGATGAGTTGGTCCCGCTCCAGCGCGATTCTATAGTCGAATGGTTGGGCGGCAGAGCTTGTTCTTCTGCCTTGGTTGCCCTATGGCGCGAGCGAATGCGGGGCAGGGCTGTGGGGCAGGAAACACGAGCGGCGTTGGAAAGCGGTTTTGGCATGATGGAAAAAACGATCCCTTCGGCAGGGTGGGCCACGATACGCTTGCAGCAATCGCAGTTTCTTGTTACAAAAATCCTGCATCCGGGCATTGAGAAGGCTCCTTTTGTTCTCGCGTTGCAGTTTGATGAGTCGGCCTTGATGAGTCACCTGGATGCCCTCTTTACGCTTGCCGCCAGCAATACCGAGATCCGGGTGCACTGTCGGAGGGGCGAAACGGGCGAGATGACCGGTGCGATCCTTGCGTCACGTCAATTACCTCCTCCATTTGATGCCATTTTGCTGGTGGCGACGCCCGAGGATGTCCCTGCCTTTATGGCCAACGCCCGATTACAGGCGCGTCTTTATCGGGGGGGCGGTTTACTATTATTAATCAGTGTTGTGGCCGGGGTGTGGCTGATGTGGCGGGAGGCCGCCGGAGAGATCCGGCAGGCGAAGGAGCGGAGTGACTTTGCCGCCGCGGTGTCTCATGATTTGCGCACGCCGCTGTCCTCCATGAGAATGCTGGCGGAAAGTTTGTTTATGGGGAATGTGCCGGATGAGGCCAAGCAGAAAAAATTTCTCAGCGCCATCATCAAGGAAAGTGATCGGTTAAGCCGGTTGACGGACCGGGCGCTCTATTTCATCCGCTACGGGCAGGGGGCTTTGCGTTACCAGTTTACGGAGGGGGATCTAGGCGGGGTGGTCAGGGAAGCGGTGGACACCTTTGCAGTAGGAGCGGGAAACGGGGTGAAGATCGCTGTGACGATTTCGCCCGGTCTCTCCCCGGTGAGATTTGATGCCGGGGCGATAGAACAGGTCGTTTATAATCTGCTGGATAATGCGGTCAAATACTCCCCGAAGGAGGCGACTGTACAGATTGAGGTTGGACTCATGGAGGAGGCCGGTAAAATAGCCCTCTGGGTGCAGGATCATGGTGTAGGGATGACTTCCAGGGAAGCCCGGCAGGTGTTGAAGCCCTATCGGCGCGGGCAGAATGCCGGGCGGCAGAATGCCCGGGGAATTGGACTCGGGTTGGCGTTGTGTCAGCATGTTGTGCAGGCTCATGGTGGGCGTATTCAAATTCAAAGCGAACCCGGGAAAGGGAGTAAATTCTCCATCCTATTACCCGGGTGAAAAGAGGGATTTATGAAACGACAATATTCTGTGTTGATCATAGAGGATGACGAGTCCTTGATGCTGGGATTGGAAGAAAATCTGAATGTGGCCGGATATCGTGTGTTGACGGCCTCCAACGGAGCGGTCGGTTTAAAGCTGGCGATAGACCGTAAGCCCGACTTGGTTTTGTTGGATCTCAATCTGCCCGATCTCGGCGGTTATGAAATTTGCAAAAGATTGAGGGAGCAACATTATCCCGTGGCGGTCATTATGTTGACCGCCCGAAAAGAGGAGGCGGATAAATTGCGCGGGTTTGAGTTGGGCGCAGATGATTATGTAACAAAGCCCTTTAGTATTAAGGAATTGCTGGCGAGAGTGAACGCCATCCTGATGAGGGCCGATCGGAAGGTTGAAAAAGGCGTCCAGTTCCGGTTTGGCGATTTTGTGCTGGACATGGATACTCGTGCTTTAACATCCAAAGGAAAAGCCGTTGAATTGACTCGTACCGAATTCGATTTGCTGGCCTATATGCTGGCCAATGAAGGGAAATCTTTGTCGCGTGAGACTTTGTTGCGTGATGTCTGGGGTACGGAATATTATGGAACCCAACGGTCATTGGATACCTTCGTGGCCATGCTGCGTTCCAAAATTGAGAAGAAGACCAATGCGCCGCGGCACATTCTAACGGTGCATGGTGTGGGATATAAGTTCTCCAGCGCCGGATGAGGCGTTGCTTGGGAAGGATGTCTTAACATGGATATACAGGACAGGCGGGATGATCACGGGGAAAGATTGTTTTCCCCATTATATCCTGCGCGTCACGTATACTTATGGTGTGTTGTCTTTTTGTTTTCGCTTCTGCGTTGTGGGTTTCCGGCCTTTGCTGAAACCAATGTCACGTTCTCTTTGCGTTATGCCCGGATCTATGAACGGGAACTTGCCGGGGAGCGTTCAGGATTGGTGCAGGACTATCGGGCGCTGTTCATCACTGCCCGGCAGAGTGATAAGGAGCTTGCTGAAAAAATACTCTACCGGATAGGTGTGTGTGAAAAGAAGGCAGGGAGGGTGGAGCAGGCGCGTTCTGCATGGCGGGAACTGATAGGAATATTCCCGCTGAGTGATCCTATCGTTTCATCAGCTCGGGATGCGCTCAAAGCGTTGGAGTGGGACTTGGATCGGATTGTGATTTCAGGGACGGTTCTCTCTTCGTCCGCCACCGGCCTCTTGCCGGTAAGCAAGTGTGTCGTATTCGCAGGAGAATGGGGGAACGAATCGTCGGTGTTGACAGGATCGAATGGCTGTTTTCGTGTGGGACGGCGAGCGGCAGGGCAGTTGCCGGATGGACGTAGCTATGGCCTGATATATGCCGAACATCCTGTAGTGTCACTAGTCGGGGCAGAGTTGTGGATGAGTTTTGGGGCTACTAATCTTACGATTTTGCTGGCTGCGCCAATCAGTCTTGCCGGGTGGGTGGTGGATCGTTCTGGAATGCCGGTTCCTGGATTGCGGGTTCATGTTACGGGATTCTTTAAATCATCTGCCGATACATCGGGGGTAGTTTCCGGGATTGTCTCCCGAACGGCATTCCCTGTCCCTCTACCGCTTGATCGACTTATTCCGCCTGTATATTCCAGCTCGAACGGAACGTTTATCGTCGAGGGACTTCCAGCTGGATTGCGTTACGAATTAACTCCAGAAACCTCCGATTGTCATGTGGTCCTAAAGGGGGATGTATATAATTTTCAGGGTGATAACAGTGGCATAGCAGGCTCTTCAAATTGCTTTACCAATCAACAGCTCAGTAATTTGTTCGTAAATGTTACATGGCTGAGAGGAAACACGGAGACAGGGGGGGCTTTAACTTGGGATGAAATGGAGGGACATGTTGTGGTATTCCATTACGGATCGGCCTATGAAGAGGCGTCCCTGCGTTCACAATACCCTGACGAGGAGAGTGAGTTGGCCTGTTTGATGGATTTGTACGGAGAGCAGGGGTTGTTATGTTTGTGGATATTGCCGCAAGGCGAAGACCGTGGTGAGGCATCGCAGTTGGCTTTAGGACTGTATCCCAACCTGCCGGTGGGGGCGATGAGGGGAGAGTTTAGAGTCGATAATCGAGAGTCACGAGTTGCGAGTCGAGGAGCGGGGGGTAGCGTGAATGTGGTAGTGGGGAAGGCTGGGCGAATAGTGGCCATATGTTCTGATCAGCAGGTATTCAAGGCGGTAAAAAAAGCCCTTCTCGACGGCCAGCCTCCATTATGATGGCTTGCATTATGTGTGTGGGCGTGGTTTTAATTACGGTTTGAATCGTTAACGTGCTATCAGGGGCGTGCAAAGAGGAGACTGACCATGAAAACAATAAGGGTGTGTGGGGTATTGGTAGTGATGGTGGCCATGGCGGCATTGATATGGACGGGGTGTGAGAGCGCAGGTGGCACAGGCGGGGTTGGTTTATCGCCTGCTTCTGTGACATTGGGCTCAGGTTCGAGCAATCTGACGTCAGCGGTGGTTTTTTCCGCTCAGGTCAATGGCAGTCTTGCGCTTCCTTTGGAATGGCGTGTTTCAAATTCGGTGCTTGGTAATATTGTCAGTCATTCCGGCAGCAATGCCACCTATCAGGCAAATTCAGGAAAAACTGGTGATAATGTGGTTACAGTAAAGGACCAATACGGGAATGAAGGTTCGGCTGTTGTGACTCAGAACTAGAAAGGGTTGCTGTTTTCTAGTTTTTGCTTCAGCCTTTCTGTTTGCGCTGGTATTTTCAGGGTGTTACCATTCACGCAACAATAGTGAGTGAGGTGTGGCCTTATGTTTAATCATCGGAATACAATTCATGCGGGGGGGTGGGTTCCGGCGCACATACTGGGGCTGTGTTTGATGGCGGGATTGGTTGTGGCCCTGGCGGTGCCGGTTAGTGGGGCCGTGATCACTCTTAAAATCCGTGCCATCAACCCGTCGAAATCGGAGAAACAAAAAACCACTGCCACGGCGCTTCTTCCCGGACTTGTTAAGCCGGAAGATGTGGAAAATACCGAGAAATTTGAGTTTGTTTATGATGTGGCCGCGAAGGCCTATCGTATCAATAAAGAGGTGGAACTGAATCCCGGGGAGACGCGCACGTTCGAGGTGGCGATCAAAGATATCTGGATTATCCCTGAAGGGGAAATTCAGAAGCTGACGTCACATGCCGGGAAGTTGGCGTCCGCATTGAAATCGTCTGATAAGGAGGAGACGGCGGGGCGGCTTCAAGGGGTGATTGATGGGGAGATCAAAGAGGTCGTGGCCCGTCAAACGGCTTATGCGGTGGGGGCGGTTAAGCCGCTCGAACATATTCGTGCCTATGAGGCGAATGCCGAGGCGATGATCAGGATCCGCAAAGATGTGGGGGTTCTTGAAAATCTAGTAATTGCGGCAGGGAAAGATCTGGACCTTATTCTCGGGGCCTCCAAGGTCGCCCCGGCAGTGGATCGGGATATAAATGATGCGACCAATGCCGTGATTGTGCTGCATATCAAAGTTACCAATACTTCGCCAACGGAGAAGCGGCCTATTCCCGTGCGGCATGAGTTGCCGACAGAAGTGAGGGCCACCGATGTTCTTGATGCGGGCGGCTTGCAGATCGGGGTGGATGCCACGAAGAATGTCTGTTACGCCTACTTGCCTGAAGCGTTGGAGTTGGAGCCCAAAGGGGTTCGGGTTTTTGATGTGAAAATCAAAGATCCCTGGGCTTTGCCAGGTGGAAAACTGTCCCGTCTGGAAGTGCGAATAAAAGATATTCTCAATATCACCCGTGAAAAGGAAACCTACAAGTCGGTGGAGGTTCAGGCGCAGGCCATCGTCAAGGAACTGGATGCAGTAAAAGGGCAGAAGAGGCCGGATGTAGTGAACGACCAATATGTGGCCTTTGCCCGCCAGCAGGTAGCGGATGTACGGGAGATAGAAGGGCGCATACAGCGGTTGGAAGAGTTTTTTCAGCCCAGTGAAAAGCCGGTCAAAGCGGTAATTCCAATGATGGATGTGCCCCGGCCTGACAAGCGTACCACCTGGGTAATCATTTACATTGTTCTGGGATTTCTGGGGGTGTTCAGTTTGTTGTTCTTCCTGCGTTGGTTCGGCAAAGGGAAGGCCGAAAAAGTAGAAAAGGCTGAAAATAAATAGAATCAGGTTCTGAGGTTATGGCGCTAACATTGAAAATATCCCCTCTCCAGATGAAGGAGTACGGGGCAGTTTCGGAAATCAAACAGGGAATTGCTCACGTGACGGGGTTGACCAACTGCATGAATGGGCAGTTGGTTCATTTTGAGGGGGGGAGTCAGGGGACTATTGTCGGGTTTGACAATGGATATGAGCTGGTGATGATTGTGAAAGAAGGGGCTAAGATCAAGCCTGGCGACAAGCTCTACTCGACGATCGAAACTTGTACTGTGCCGGTTGGCGAGCAGTTCCTGGGGCGGATGGTCAACGGCTTGGGTGAGCCGGTGGATGGGTTTGGTCCTATCAAAGCGGACAAGCGCCAGCCAATTTTCAATCAGTCTCCCAGTGTGTTGGAAAGAACCCCGTTGAAGGAATCGCTTGAGACAGGGGTGAAAATTCTGGACATGATGAACCCTGTCGGGAAGGGGCAGCGCCAGTTGATTCTGGGTGATCGCGTGACGGGTAAAACCACGATTGCAACCGATGCCATCCTTAATCAGCGTGGCAAGGGTGTAATCTGTATTTATTGTTGCATAGGCAAAGCCGAGGCGTCGTTAAACAAGGTGCTGGATTTGTTCCGCGAAAACGATGTCATGAGTTATGGCATTATTGTGTCTGCGACGGCGGCGTCGGCGGTAGGCCAGCAATACCTTGCCCCGTATGTGGCGGCCAGTCTTGGCGAATATTTCATGGAGAAGGGGCGTGATGTTTTTGTGGTTTTTGACGATCTCACCAAGCATGCGTGGGTTTACCGCCAGATGTCATTGTTGTTAGAACGGTCGCCCGGGCGCGATGCCTATCCGGGTGACATTTTCTACCTTCATTCGCAACTCGTGGAACGGGCGGGAAAATTGCGTCCCGAACGAGGGTCTGGATCGATGACATTTTTCCCCATTGTCGAAACGGTACAGGGAGATGTAACCGGGTATATTCCCACGAACATTATCTCCATGACGGATGGGCAGATCTATGTCAGCACGCCTTTGTTTACGGAGGGGTTCAAGCCCGCGATTGACATTGGACTATCCGTTTCCCGTATCGGCAGCAAGGTGCAATGGCCTGCGATGCGTAAGCTGGCCGGCATATTGCGGTTGGAATATATCCAGTATAAGGAGCTTGAAAAACTGACCCGTATCAAGGCGGGCGTGTCTGCCGCCGTTGAGAAACGGCTGCAAAAAGGGAAAGTGGTGGCGGCGATCCTTAAGCAGGACAAGAATGCGCCGGTTCCAATCGAAGAACAGGTTGTTATTCTCTATGCGCTTGCCAATGGATTTATGGAGAATCTCAAGGCCGATCAGGTTGCCGCATATCAAACGGGGCTGTTGACTAAAATCAAGACAGAAAGACCGGATTTGATTCAGCAGTTGGTTCAGAAAAAAGATCTCACTGAGCAGATTAAGGAGGGGCTCCATGAGCAACTCACCGCGTATGGCGATGGCGCCGTTTAAGATTAAGATTTCAGAGACCGGGGTGATCAAGGACATCAAGAAAATGATTGTCCGTATCACGGGGTTGCCCTCTTGTCTAAATGGTCAGCTTGTGGATTTCGGTGATGGCAACAAAGGCATCATTATGGGGTATGATCAGGAGGATGTGTTAGCTCTTCTCCTTGGGAGTGATACGGGGGTGCGGCTGGGACAGACGGTTACCGGAAATAGCGAGCCTTTCACGATTCCCGTCGGCGAAGCCATGATTGGGCGCATGGTGGATGCGATGGGTGCCCCCTGTGATGGCCGGGGCGAGGTGAGTTGCGATGTGCGCCGTTCAGTGTTTTCGCCGTCAGCTCATATTACAGAGCGTGCGCCGGTGGAAGACTTCTTATTTACCGGGACAAGGGTGATTGATGCCATGGTGCCCGTGGGCAAGGGGCAGCGGCAATTGATTATGGGGGATCGCATGACGGGCAAGACCAGCATTGCGACTGACGCCATCCTCAGTCAGCAGGGGCGGGATGTTGTTTGTATCTATTGCTGTATTGGCAAAGCCCTGGTGTCTCTTGAAAAAGTGCTGACGGTATTATCGGAGAAAGAAGCGCTGCCCTATACCATTATTGTCGCCGCCACGGATAGTGCCACAGCGGGCGAGCAATACATTGTGCCTTTTACAGCCGTCACGATTGGGGAGTATTTAATGCGACAGGGGAAGGATGTATTAGTGGTGTTCGATGACCTCACCAAGCATGCCTGGGCGTACCGTCAGATTTCCCTGCTTCTGGAGCGGCCTCCGGGCCGGGAGGCCTACCCTGGCGATATCTTCTATGTGCAGACCCAGTTGATGGAGCGTGCGGGGCACTTGAATAAGGAAAATGGCGGCGGCTCCATGACCTTTTTGGGGTTGGCGGATACGCTTCAAGGTGATTTGACGGGGTATATTCCTTCCAATCTGATCTCCATTTGCGATGGACTGGTCAGCCTGAATTCCAGTTTGTTTGGGGAAGGCGTGAGGCCGGCGCTTGATTTTAAGTTATCGCTTTCCATTGTGGGTGGAAGGGCGCAGCCGTTGATCCTGAGGGAGTTGAGCAACGGGTTGAGGAGAAACTATCTGGAGTACATCGAGGTGGCCCGCCTGAGTAAGCTGCAATCGGGGCTCTCGAGTGACGCTGAACGCGTCATGAAGCGGGGGAAGGTCATGATGGCCATGTTCCAGCAGGGGCAATATCAGCCGGCCACGTTTCTTGATGAAATTTTGTTTTTGTATGCCTTGCGGATGGGGGCGTTGGAGGATTTGGGCCCGAATGAATGGTCTGAGTTCCGTGGCGGGATAGAGTCCTACGCAAAAAACAATGACTCGACGCTTGAGCGTGAGATTCAGATGACGTCGCGCCTGACTCCTGATTTTGAACGACGACTGGAGTCTGTTATCCTGGGCTTTCTGGGGGCCAGGGGGTAGGCAACATGGCAGCAACCTTTTCTCTTAAAATATTGAATCCGAAACATGTGGTTTATGAAGGGCAGGTAAGTAGTGTGTTTCTGCCCGGGGATGCCGGTGAGTTTGAGTTGTTGGCTTATCATGTGCCGATTGTGAGTCTGCTGAAAGAGGGCGATATTGTGGTCGATTGGAAGAGCCGTATACCGATTAAAAAAGGTATGATAAGGTTTATGAACGAAGAATGTGTGATTCTGCTGGAGGAGCAGAATGCGAAAAAAGATGTGAAGAAAGCGGACGACTAAACGATGCGTAATTTTGTTATTTTCCTGGTTATTTTCCTGGTCGTTCTGGGTCCCTCGGCGGTGATTGCCACCATCGGGTATGCCAGCATTCGTGCGCTGGGGCGCAATCCCTCGGCCGCCCAGAAAATACTGCAGGCAATGATTATATCGTTAGTATTCGCTGAAGCGATTGCGGTAATTGCCCTTCTGGTGTTGTTCCAGTTGTTTGGGCGCTAAATGGCGGACGAAGTGTGAGTTTGGGTGGAAAGGGAACAGTTATGACAATAATGGTGTATCTTGTCATCGCGCAGTTGGCGATTTTCATGATTCTGGTGATTGGTCTGAAACGTTTGCTCCTGGGGGATACCCAGTTGGCTGTTTCGAAACTGCGCGAGGTGGAGGCGGATTTGGGGCGCAAAGAAGAGGCGGTCCGAAAGCGCATTGAAGATAACGAGGCGGAGTTCAGGCGGAAAAGCACCGAGGCGCAGGAGGGATTGAATCGAACGCGGGAATCCATGGAAAAAGAAATCGCCCGCACCCGTGACGGCTTGCTGGATGAGGCTCGTAAAGAGCGCGACAAGATTGTGGATGAGGCCAACCGAAGCAAAGAAAAACTCCGCCAGGAACTTGCCAGGGAGGCTCAGGCGCAGGCGGTGGAGCATGCCCGGCGTGTTTATGAATTGGTTTTCAGTGAAGAGTTGGGTCGGAAATTGGACCATTCCTTTCTGGATGAGCTGTTGGTCGCGTTGGATGAGATGGATGCCAGCAGCATTACCATTTCTGCGGCAGCCATTGAGGTGGTGAGCAGTCATCCTATGGAACCCGCTCATCGTGAACGACTGAGGGAAATTGTCGCCCGTAAATTTAATGTTGCGCTTGAGGTGCGGGAGTCCGTTGATCCCGAATTGATTGCTGGAATTAAAATCAAACTGGGAAGTCTTGAGATTGACGGAAGTTTGCGTAACCGTTTCAACGAGGCGATTGAACAATTGAAAAGCGAGCATGTTTGAGGATTACGGTGCGCTGGCGGGGTGGTGACGTATGGCGTTGTTGAGTCAACTTAGACGCGATCTGCGGTTTAATACCGAGTTCCTTCAATTGATTCAGACGCTGAAAAATATTGCAGCCTCGCAATATCATACCCTGGAGCGTGAAAAGGAACGCTTTGCCGAGTTTATGGATCAGTTTGCAGGCTTTTTCCGGGTTGTGGATATGGTTCATGTGGAAGCTCCGTTGGTCTCTGTTGCCACAGATGTTGTCGGGATTGTGTTGGTGACTTCGGATTCGGGGTTTATGGGCGGTCTCAACGCCGGTGTGATTGAGGCAGGGTATGATGTGCAAGGCGAACTCCCCTTGGAGAAGGTTCGGTATATCGTGATCGGTGAAAGAGGGGCCGCGAAACTGGCGGAAAAAGGACGTGATTTCAAGGCCTTTCCCGGCATCAATCAGGAAACGCGTTTTGAGCAGGCCCTCGAAATTCGAGACTATATCGTGAATGAGGTGAAGGAAAGGCGGATGGGGAGAGTGGTATTGGTTCATCCCCGGGCCATTTCCTTTACGCAGCAGACGGTGGACACTTTTCCCATCCTGCCGTGTGGTGAGCTTTTCGATAAGAGCTCTGATTCTGTAATTGCCCGACACTCGGGGGTGATGAAGCAGATTGCCGATGCCCGCAAGGTTACGGTGGAGTCTTCTTATTCCGACATGGTGGAATATTTGGCAGGGATGTGGGTGGCCTCGAAATTGTATGAAGTATTTGAAGACAGCAAGCTGGCGGAGTTTGCGGCGCGTGCCATGCATCTGGAAGATAGTAGTCAAAAACTGACGGATGAACTGAAAAAACTGAAACATCAGTGTTTTCGTGCGGCGCATGAGCTGGTTGACAAGAGCATGCGGGAATCTTTCTCGTCCCGCAAAAAGAAGAAAGTGGCATAATCTATGAGCGCTCAAGTGGTGGAAGAATTGAAAAAGGGCCGGGTGGTGGGGGTTCAGGGACCGATTGTGGACATCCGGTTTAACCAGATCTCGGATATGCCCGATCTGCATGAACTGGTTATGGTGAAGACCTTTGATAAACGGGATCTCGCCATGGAGGTGGCGGAACATCTTGAAGGGAGTGTGGCACGCTGCATTGCCTTGTCTTCAACACTGAATCTTCAGCGGAATGCTGTCGCGACCTCGACCGGAGATGTCTTGCGGGTTCCAGTGGGAGAGGCATTGTTCGGGCGGATCATAAATGTTTTGGGGCAACCGATTGATGGTAAAGGCCCTATCAACGCTACCGAAACACGCCCCATCCATCGGGATGTGAGCAAGCTGCGCGTTAATGTAGCCACCCTTGTTGACAATAAGCGGGAGGTCATGGAAACGGGGATTAAGATGATTGATCTGCTGTATCCTGTCGTCAAGGGCAGCAAGACCGGTATTTTAGGCGGCGCCGGTTGTGGAAAGAGTGTTGTGATCCAGGAGTTGATCCATAATGTGGCGGCTGAACATGATGGGTGCAGTGTATTTGCAGGGGTGGGTGAACGTATTCGTGAGGGTAATGAACTCTATTTTGAGTTTGAGCACTCGGGCATTCTGAAGAAGGTGATTATGGCGTTCGGGCAGATGGATGAGCCGCCGGGCGCTCGTTTTGAGGTGGTTAAAACTGGAATCACCCAGGCGGAATGGCTTCAGGAGCAAGGGAAAAACGTATTGCTCTTTATTGATAATGTGTTCCGGTTTGTCCAGGCCGGGTCGGAAATCTCGACTTTGATGGGACGTGTCCCGTCGGAAACCGGCTATCAGCCCACGCTCAGTTCCGAGGTTGGTGATATTCATGAGCGAATCAAAGCCGGGAGCGGGGGGTCTATCTCTGCTTTCGAGGCCGTCTACGTCCCTGCGGATGATTTGACGGATCCTGCGGTTGTGGCGATATTCAGTTATCTCGATTCCGTGTTGGTGCTATCTCGTGACCGGGCGCAGTTGGGTCTCTATCCTGCTGTTGATCCTCTAAACTCTTCAAGTTCCAACATGGATTCCGCCATTGTCGGGGAACGGCATTTCAACATTGCGCAGGAAGTGGTGCGCATGTTGACAAAATATGATGAGCTGCGACGCATTGTGGCGGTGATCGGGATTGACGAGCTGTCGCGGACAGATCGCCTGATTTATGAGAGGGCCAGAAAACTTCAAAATTACCTGACGCAGCCTTGCTTCGTTGCAGAATCCTATACTGGTCGGAAGGGGCAGTATGTGCCCACCGAGGTGACCGTGAATGATTGTGCCCGGATTATTGAGGGGGCTTATGATGATCGCGATGAACGCGAATTCTATATGATCGGACGGCTTCCTTAAGGAGAACCCATGGCGCCACAATGGACTGAATTGCTGGTGGAAGAAAAGCTTCTTTCTCCCGTCCAGTTGGAAGGGGCAATTCGTCTTTCACGGGAACGGAGTGAGCCGCTGATTCGGACGCTGGTGCATCAGGGACTGGTGGCTGAAGACCAGTTGCTTCGCCTTGTGGCCCATCAGCAGGGGATAGCCTTTATTTCGTTACGCGAAACTCATCCCGAGTCTGCCGCCGTATCCAGTTTGTCTGCCCGGCTGGTGGCGCATTATCGGGTCATGCCTGTGGTTTTGAAAGGCCAGCGGCTGACGGTTGCAGTGGCAAATCCGTTCGACCAGGCGGCCATTGAGGACATTGAGAGCAGTCATGGCTTCCGTGTTGAGCGGGTCTTGGCTTGTGAAAGTGACATCATGGCAGCGATCCGGCTCCATTACGGCGTGGGATCGGAGACCGTCGAACGTATTCTTGCAGGATCGCATGAGCAAGGGGCTTCTTCGCAACTTGAGGAATCGCATGATTTGGAGCACAAGGCTGAAGATGCCTCGGTGATCAAGCTGGTTAACCAGCTTCTACATCAGGCCATCATGGATCGTGCCACGGATATCCATTTCGAAGTATACCGCGATGATGTCACCCTGCGTCGCCGTATCGATGGAATTCTCTATGATACGCCGGTGTCACGGAACATGGCGTCATTGTATCCCGCTATTATTTCCCGCATTAAGCTGATGGCAGGACTTAATATTGTGGAGCGTCGGCTTCCCCAGGATGGACGTGCCCGTGTCAACATCGGGGCTCACCAGTATGATTTGCGTGTTTCGGTGGTTCCCTCGGTGCATGGCGAGAATATTGTTATCCGCATCCTTCCCACCTCCATGCTGTTTAGCATGGAACAGTTGGGCTTATCGCCGGATCACCTTCATATTTTAAATGACCTGATTCAGTTGCCGCACGGGATTGTCTTTGTCACGGGGCCAACCGGCAGTGGGAAAAGTACCACTCTCTATGCCTGCTTGACCCGCTTGAATACCCGGGATCATAAGATTATTACGATTGAAGATCCGGTAGAGTATGAGATTAAAGGGATCATGCAAACTCAGGTCAATCCTCGCATTGAGCTGACGTTTGCCCGGGCGCTTCGCAGTATGTTGCGGCATGATCCGGATATTATGATGGTGGGGGAAGTCCGGGATCGTGAGACGGCGGAAATCACCATTCAGACGGCGCTGACCGGTCACCTGGTGTTTAGTACCCTCCACACCAATGATGCGGCTAGTGCGGCTATTCGACTGTTGGATATGGGGGTGGATCCTTACTTGATTGCTTCAACCGTTCGAGCTTTTGTGGCGCAACGCCTGGTGCGTGTGGTTTGCGAGCACTGCCGCGAGTGGTTTGATATTCAAGGCCGCCGTTGTAGTCGGGGCCGGGGGTGTCCGCAATGTAACGGGACCGGGTATCGGGGCCGGGTTGCAATCAGTGAGATTATGCAGGTGATGCCAGAAATTCAGGATTTGATTCTGCAAAGAGCCTCCGCTAGGGATATCCGCCAAAAAGCGGTTGCACTGGGAATGAAGACCTTGGCCGCGGATGGATGGGATAAGATTGAGAAGGGGATCACAACGGTAGAAGAAGTTACGCGGACGACCTTTGATACCCTGACTCATGTTGAGGGCGGGTGAAGTGCCGACGTTTGTCTATAAAGCCAAGGAAGGGCCGGATAAAACCGTTGAAGGTGAAATTCTGGCGGAAAACCGGACAGCGGCTGTCGCGCGGTTGGAGCGTATGGGGTATAGCCCCCTTTCCATTGAAGAGCTTTCTGGTCGTCATCGAGAACCTCCGGCGCTTCGTGTACGCAAGATCAAATCCCGCGATATCACGGTGTTGACCCGTCAGTTGGGGGGATTGTTGCGGGCGGGCGTCCCGATTTTGCGCGCCTTGATGACGATTCAGCAGCAAACAGAGAATGTCGCGTTGCGGGGTGTGGTTATGGAAATTTCTGGTGCGGTTCGGGATGGCCGGACGTTTTCCGAAAGTCTGGGACGTTACCCGGGTTTGTTCTCGGATTTGTACGTCAACATGGTTCGTTCCGGTGAGTCGGCAGGCATGCTGGATGAAATTCTGATGAGACTGGCAGAGGCTCGCGAGAGTGATGACGAATTGCGTTCGCGAGTGATCGCTGCCATTGCGTATCCGGCGCTGGTGCTTTCGGTGGGGATTATCAGTGTATTCATCATCCTGACTTTTTTTCTGCCCCGCATTATGCATCTTTTTGAAGGCTCAGCGGTGGTGCTGCCATGGCCCACGAAGATGGTGATGGCGGTGAGCCAGGTCTTTTCAAATTACTGGGGCCTTTTAGTTGCTTTAGCCGGAATTGCGATTCTGGTGATGGGACGATATTTTAAGACCGAGGCGGGTCGCATGGAATTGGACGGGGCTCTTTTAAAAATGCCGGTCATGGGTGCTTTTGCAAGGGATACCGATATTGTCAGGTTTGCCCGAACTCTGGCGCTTCTGGTCAAGGCGGGGATATCGGTCGACCGGGCATTGACTCTTTCTGGTAATACACTTGTGAATGGTCGATTACGGGTGGCGGTGTTGGCGGCAGCGGAAGAAACAGTGCATCAGGGATCCACGGTGGCGGCGGGGTTTAAGCGCCGGGTTGAAATTCCGGAATTTGTCACCAATATGGTGGCTGTCGGGGAGGAAAGCGGACGGCTGGATGAATCACTCTTGGAGGTCGCGGCTTTTTATCAGCGGGAACTTGACCGGGATCTTCGGCAAATCACCACGCTTCTGGAGCCTGCATTGATTTTGTTGGTTGGGATAGTCGTAGGGTTTATCATATTTGCCATGCTGCTTCCGATATTCCAGATCGGGCAGGCGGTGCGGTAAATTTTGTGGGTCGCCGCTTGTCGGCGCGCCGCAAGTAGTTGTGTGTTTAAAAGATGGCACGCCGCGAGCGGCGGTCCTACATGGAGAGGAGATGTGCGATGAGAAGTAAAACCGGCTTTACCTTGATTGAACTCATGATCGTTGTGATCATTATTGCGGCTCTGGCGGCGATGGTGGCGCCTAATTTGATCGGGCGGAGCGACGAGGCCAAGGCCAAGATTGCTCAGGGTGATTTGTCGAGTCTGGACACGGCTTTGAAACTCTATCGTCTGGATAAAGGCGCTTACCCCACAGGGGAACAGGGGCTGGATGTGCTTCTGGCGGCGCCGGGGCCGGGGCGTGAACCCTATTTAGACAAGCCGGCGCTTGATCCGTGGCGGCGGAAATACCAATACCGCTCTCCCGGGACACATCACCCATCGGGATATGACTTGTTTTCAGCCGGAGCCGATGGCAAGGAAGGTACGGAGGATGACATCAAGAATTGGGAATAAAGGCTTTTCTCTGATTGAAATACTCGTGGCTTCAGTGATCCTGTTCGCAGGGTTAGGGGCCGTTCTGAAGGCATATAGCCTGGCGGTGGTGGCCATGGAGTCTGCAGCCGATAAATTGGCCATTTGTCAAGTGTTTCAAAATAAAGCCTCAGAATTGGATTTGCTGGTCTCCGGCTCCAGTGATGCGCTTCCGAACGGTGAAGGCCGCCAGAAGGTTGGGGACTTTGAATATTTGTGGCGGAGTGAAGCTGTTCGTCAGGTTTTGACGCCGCAAGTTTCTGTTGTGCAAGTGGTAATGGATGTTGTTCGGGTCAACCGCTCCCAGATCTCAAGTTGTATGTTTGAATGGGTCCAATACCGGGGGAAGGAATCTTTCTGATGATGGTCGGTCCGGATCAACGCATGGTTTGTCGGTGTCGGGAAGGAATGACTCTGATTGAACTGTTGATTGCGTCAGCCTTGGTGGCCGTGGCGGCGCTGGTCGTGGCACAGGCGTTTTCGGCTGGGATGAGGGTGTGGTATCGAGCACGTCAACTGGAGGGGAACTATTCGGATTCATTGATTGCTCTTGAATCCCTTCAGCAGGATTTTCGCAATACGATTCCTTGCCGACAGACTGCTTTTCGTGGAGGTGCGACTTGGATGGAGATTCCTGCCCTGATTGGGCTGGAAGGGAAAATGAATGAGGATCAGCTGGGGGTGATTCGGTACGAGTTTGATGTTGGCAGGCAGACGCTTGAGCGGGTACTGACTCCTTGTGAGGTCGTGGCGACTGGGGCGCCACGACGGGAGTCCCTTGCAGATGGAGTCACGGCTGGGAGATTTATTTATGCGGATCGGGGGGGCACCCCTGGAGGAGCTTTGGTTTGGGGGGGGACTTGGGAGGGGCGGACCAATAACCCTGCCGGGGTTAAGGTGATGTGGGTTGGGCAACAAGGAAAAGAAACATTTGAGATTGAACGGACAGTATCGATGCCCAGCGGGTGATCAGGGAAGTGTTCTGATTCTAGTGCTGTGGGTGATTTTTATGTTGACACTGCTGGCGGTGGCAGTGGGAGCGCATATCGAGGGGCGTCTTGCGCTGGCGAGGAGGATTGAGCAACGGACGGTGGGGTACTGTGCGGCTCGTGTCGGCGTGGAGCGGGGGATTGCCCGTTTGCTTCAAGACACCAATGGGTGGGATGGGCTTGGAGAATCTTGGTCTGATTGTCAGATGGATTTCTCCAATGTGGTATCCGGGGCGGGTGTGTTCTCTTTGTTTTATGTCGTGGAGCGGTCTGATGGGGGTAGCAATATTTTTTACGGGATATGGGATGAACAAAGCAAAATAGATGTTAATCCGGGGCGGGGACGGATTGAATTGATCGAGGCGTTGTTGCAAGTGGCTGGCGGTTTGAGCCCGGATAATGCGAAAAAGGTGGGGGAAGCCATTGACTTGGCGCGAACCCGTCCGGCAGATAAATCTCCTGTGATTGGGGGCAAGACGGGATGGATAGATTCAAATATTGAAGCCGGGCCTTTCCGCTCGATTTACGAGTTGCGTTGGATTAAGGGGTTAACACCAGAGGTGTTTGATAAAATTCGTAAACATGTGACGGTATTTGGTGGAAAGGTGAATTTGAATACAGCGGATGCGGTGGTGTTGCAGAGTCTTGCATTATGTAGCGGCGGTGGCGGGAGCAAGGCGGCGCAAAGTCTAACAAGGAAAATATTGCAGTTCCGTGAAAGGGGCGGTATTTTTAAGACTTATCGCGGGGCTGGGTTGGTTGAGGCAATGGGTGAGGATGCCAAGTTGACGGCGGAAGAGTGTCGCTTGTTGTCGGGTATGACACCTTATGTGACGGTGGCGTCTGATCACTTCAGGGGGCATTCGGAAGGATGGATGGCGGGCGGTCCGTCTTTTCAACGACGAAGGCTGGACTTTGTGTGGGATCGCAAAGAACGGAAGTTTGAGTTTTGGCATGAAGAGTGATTTTAAAATTCCATTTGGTAAAACCATTCTGGCAATTGAGCCTGGAAACGAGTGGTTTAAGTTGGTTGAGATCACCCGGAACCGTGACGATGTCAAGGTAAAGCGGGTGGTGGTGAGGCGTGCTGCCGAGGTGGAGCCGCTGGCTGGTCCTAATTTATTAAAGGCATTAGGCCTGGGGGAGTTGGTCGGGGAGCCCGTGGTAATCTGCCTGCCTCGGCAGGCCGTCAATGTACGCTTGTTTGATTTGCCTTCAGGGGATCCGCAGGAGATCGCCGACATGGTTGATCTTCAAATTGCGCGGCAAACGCCGTATTCCCGTGATGAAATTGTTTCCGACTATCGGGTATTCCGTTCTGATAAAGAAGGGTATACCCGCGTGATGTTGGTAATTGCGCAAACGGGAGTTGTTCGCCAGAAGTACCGTTTTTTAGAGGATGCAGGGTTGTCTGTCAGCCTGGTGACAACGACTACGGATGGATGGGTGGCAGCATTGCAGCAAGGCAAGATGGTTATTTCCCAGAAGGCGGTTGGGGCTACGGCTTTTCTTGATGTTGATATGATGTCGAGCGACCTGATGGTTCTCAACCAGGGAGTTCCCTTGTTCAGTCGCAGTTTGTCTGTAGGTGCGAGTCAATTGTTGGCAGCAGATGAGCGTTTACGGGAAAGAGCGGTTCAGGAAATTTCGATGGCTCTGGAAACCTTCAGGAATGAGGCACCTGCAGTGTCTGTAGGCGCACTGGCTTTTGCTGGGGCTGTGGAGGGGGATCCCGCTTTTGTCAAGTTGATGGAGTTGGCCTTGAATCTGGAGGTGATCCCTGCAACTGGTGTGAGTGTGGGGGCTTATGAAAAAGCCGGGACTGCCATCGGGTCTGTTGCTTTGACCGGGATTGTCGGGGCGGCTACAGCCCCTGAGATGATTCAGATTAATTTGACTCCTGAGTCTGTTCGGTTGAGGAAATCGGTAATGGTGAGGGCGCGCCAGTTGACGGTTATGGCGATGATGGTGATGGCCATATTCTGTCTTTTGTCGTTGCTTGTGCTGAGTCGTATCAATCGCCAAAGAGTATATTTGGATGAATTGAGTGCAATGATTGGTCAGACGACAGCCGACGCGGATCGTGTTGAGGCAATGCGACGTAAGGTTCTTATAGTGGCGGAGCGCACGGCGATTACTATGGTTCCGGCCAAAGCCTTGGTAGAACTTTTTGGATTGGCGCCTGAGACCATGGCGTTCACCTCCATTCAAATTTCAGATGCCGCGCAATTTGTTTGCCGGGGAACGGCCGAGACGGTTGCGGATACTGTGCGGTTGGTCAATTCAATGGAGGCTTCTCCTGTATTCCAGAATGTTAAAAGTACGCGGACAGTATCCGGTAAAGATCGTACCGAGTTTGAGATTATCTGTGATTTGGAGAAGAAACGGCCATGATGGTGATAAAATCAGTGATTCCCAAGGGGCGAGGTGCGTGGATTGTTATCGCCTCGGTGTTGATGGTCACATTACTTTTGGGAGGTATTGTATTTGGCCCTGTACGGAATAAATTCCGCAACTTAGAGGACGACATCGCGGCTCAGGAGAAAAAGTTGGCGAGAAACCTGAGAATTCTGGCGCCTTCTGCGAGAAAAGCAGTTGAAAGCGAGTACCGGCAGTATGGATCGAGGATTCAGAAAAAAGGATCGTCCGACGAAGAAAATTCCCAGATGTTGGCAGAACTCGATCGGATTGCAGGGCAGAGTAAACTTTCGTTACTGGGGACGAAGCCTCAGAAAACAAAACCCGACCGCGATTGTGAGACATATGTTGTTGAAATCGAGGTTGAAGCAGAGATGCCTGCATTAATGGGTTTTGTGTGTAGTATTGAGTCTTCTGCTCAATTGCTGCGGATTGATCGCCTTGTGATTGAGTCGAAAGACGGGAGGTCGGCCATTGTAAAGGGCGTTTTAACCATTTCTAAAATAGTGACACTTTGACCTAGTGCAGTCAGGGGGCGTTATTGGCGTGAAAAAAACAGAAAAAAACATTTATGAAATGTTGCCATTATTTGTGTTCTGTGACATACTCATTGGTATTGAGATAGAGGGGATGAGAAATTTTCAGGTAATTAATTTTTCTGGGGGGGTATTAAGATAATGAAAAAAGAATTAGCTGCTTTTGGTATTATCGGGACACTGTGCTTGATCTTCGCAGCAGTGACGGCTAATGCCTACGTGTTTGAAAATTTTGATCAAGGTGTCGGGAATCCGCCGAATGGATGGGGGGCAGGGAGCGGAGTGATCGTCTCGAACGATGCGACCATTAAGATAGGTATTGCTTCGCTTTTCATTCCTACTACAGTGGGTGTGACGAATTATACCGGAAGCGTAGCTAACGATAAAGTCTGGACGGATTTTTATACAGTGCCCCGCCCCTTTGTTTCTGGAAGTCAGGATGCGCCGACAATCGATTCAAATTCAACTGCCCAGATTTTTGTTAAGACGAATGGTTTGTGGGCGACAATTTCAGGAAATGGGGGTGCCGGGTTCCAGACAAATACTTGGACTCAACCTGTTTTGGCGGGAATGATTTATCCTACCGTTACTCAATATTCCGCCTTTTATCACGTAAGTGTGTTGCATGATTATTCTGCATCGAATTGGTCTTTGTTTGTTAATGATGTATTGCTCGCCACTAATTTGCAGTTTATAGCGTCTGGGGTATCCACGCACACTTGGTTTCAAGTTCAGAATCTCGGAGGCAACGCGACCAATGTTTGTTGGGTGGATAACTTCCTTGTAACCAATAAAATCAGCACAGCGACAACAACGAATGGGCTGACGAATTCGGTTCCAGGAACCACAGTCCCTGTGTCTGATGTGCTTGTGCATTTCGGGAGTGCACAAGACCCGCGGCCAACCAACAAGACGGTTGGAGTAGTCGGCACGGGCGTTGCGCTTACGTTTGGACGAGTGAATCCTGATGGACGGCAGTATATTGTTTACGGGACTGCTGATCAGGCGTTGGGTGGGCTTCTGAGTAATGGTGTTGCTACTATAAGTAGTGGAAGTGCGGCATTTACGAATTATTCATTGAGTGGATCAACTAATAGATATTATTACAAGCTGGTTACTGTGTCTTCAGATGGAGCCGTAACGGTTACAAATGATGAGTCATATGCGAGTTACAAGCAGTATAGATATTCAAACAAATATTCCATTGTTGGAATACCTGTGGATGCGGCAGATAGGTCCATGGGGGGGGCGCTGGGAGCTCAGTTGGCGTCAGGACTCGCTAATAATGATCAAGTTCAAATGACGGAAAATGGGGTGCCGTATAAATATCAAGTATTTAATGGTGGTATGAATTGTGTGCTTGGGCCGGATGGTCTTTTGACCAAGCAGTGGCCACTCGGCGTTGGGATGGTTGTTTTGCCAGCTGGGGTCCCGACCCCCTCGTTCTTTGCCGGTCTTAAGGTGTCGACGAACGTCGTTTCGGTCACGGTATCAAATAATGTGTGGAGTTATTTGGCATGGACTCATAACGACGCAACATTTTCCGGTGATGGTAGTAGCGTGCTAGGGTTTTCGCCCAGTGCAAATGATAATATCTATATTCAGACGAATGGGGCAGCAAATTTTGTGTCAGCCAGATTTATCGGAACGAATTGGCTGAACCTTATTACGCTGTCGCCTGTTTCAATGACAATTAGGGCGGGAGACGGGATTGTATATAAGACAACTGGTGGCACAAAAACTTTTTCTTCAGTGGGGCCTTGATAATTTAATATAGCAAGGTGGGGGGGTAATATGAGCTGGAATGAAATGAAAAAAGTTGTAATAGCAGTATTGGTGTCGGTGTCAGGGCTGGGGGCATATGCCCAATTGTCTGCCCTTGAAAAACCTGCGGCTAATTTTACCGAAAGATGGCAAACCAATAGCTCAGGTTGGGGAGTATCGAGTGATGGAGGAAATGCGGTGTGTGGTTGGACAAACAGTTCGTTAGCGATTTCTTGCCTGCCACAGGCTATGGGAAATGGGTTTCAAAGTACATTTAGGCTTATAGCTAGTACCAATTCGTCTGGAGGTATCTTTGTTGGTGATTATTCAAAGATAGAAGCGGTATCATTCAGTGTTCAGCCGAAGGGCGTGAGGGCGACGCTAACTCCTGTATTTTATTTCAAATCAATTTCAGGGGCAGTATGGCGTTATCCCTTTATGAGTATGTGTCAAGACGGTATTCAGTCAAGCATCACAATATCCATGTTGAACTCAACAAATTGGCACGGATACATTGGAGCGGATTTTAATACGGATAAAGCAAACATAAATGAAATTGGGTTTGAATTTATTCGTGGGCAAGATGACTTAAGCGCTCAAAACTTTTCAGTGGATAACTTTAAATTAGTCGGGCCTTGGGGTGGTCCTTGGGCCAATGGCGTGCCATTAGCCTGGGTGATGGAAACGGGTTTGACTAATGATTTTGCAACTGCAGGCTTGATCGATAGTGACGGCGACGGTTTCAGCAATGCGGCTGAATTCTTGGCGGGCACGGATCCCGCAAATGCGAATTCATTCTTCAAGATCGAAATTGTAAGAAACAGCGAAGGGAAAATGGCTGTAAGATGGACAGGAAATCGTGGAGTGAATTTTGGTTTACTTGAAGCCAACAGTTTGGGTACGGATGGAGTATTTGTAACGAAAACCAATATTGTGCCAGCAACAGTGAAAACCGAAGAGGTTATTGTTGATCAGGATGCAGGTAATACGAAATTTTATAAGGTCGTAATATCAACGAATTCAATCATACCGGGAAATTGAGGGGGGAAAAGTAATGAGTAAAATAATAAGTAAAGTTGTAGTGTTCGTTGCTATAATGATTTCGATGAAGGCAGGCGCAGTACCTGTGATAGGTCAAGCTTGGGGGACGGGCGGTAATGTCGATCCTGTTTGGTCGGTAGTTGACACTGGCGGGGGGAATACGGTGTCGCCTGCGACAGTTTCGGGGTCATCTGCGGTGACGCTGACTTTTGCAAATGGCGGATTTTCGCCTTCAGCAAGAATAACGGCTACAGATCCGACTTACGTAGGTGCTGGGGTGAATTATTTGGCAGCTTTGGCAACACCATTTAATACAGTTTCTTTTACATTTAATCCTAGCGTTGATCCTGTTGCTCTAAGGTTCTACTTTATGTCGGGTGCAAATGATATGTGGATTGCGAATGGACTCTTTCTGGGTAGCGGAACGCTAACATATTCATTAAACATCGGATCTGTGGGTATGTGGACGCATAATCCGATATTAAATAGTGGCATGACATGGGATACAGGTTTTGCGAGTGTGACTCAAATTGGCTTCGAAGTATTTGGGCCAAATGGAGGAGCTACGCAAACTTATACTTTTTCCAACATCGAGCTATCTTATGTTGTTCCTGAACCCGAGACGCTGTGGATGATCATGATGGTGTTGGCTTCTCTCGGCATCACTTTCCGTGGGAGGTTGGCAGAGCTCGCTGGGCAGGTCAAGGCGCGGATTAAAGCCTGATCATTGTAAAACTTAATTAATGACAAAAGCCGGACTCAAATAGTCCGGCCTTTTTGTCTTCAAATAAGATTGAGGATAATATCTCGCGAAAGAGATGATTGGAGATGGTAGTGAATAAAGGCGCCCAATAATCTATTAGCCGATTCCGATTGTCTGGGTGAACATAGGGTACGTTTTGCCATAGCCGGAGTTTCTGTATTTTCCCATCCCCTCAACATGCTCAGGATGTCTTGGGTCAAAGGTTGTATCAGGCGGTTTTGATCGGTAGAGCAGCTCTCGCAGAGGAGTCCTCCCAGCGAAATTGAAAAAAGGGTGGCTCGATCCGGTGGAAAGGTCTTTGTACCACATTTAATACAGTTGGTGAGTTGAGGGGCGATTCCGAGATGTTTGAGAAGTTTTAGTTCAGACCAATTCAAAACGGTTTTAGACGTACCCTGGGCGGCTAAAAAATCCATCGTCTGTTCTGCCCAGTTATATAGAGCCGGGCAGGAGGCACCTGGGGCCGTTAGACGACTTAGTAGGTCGCACAGGTAGGATGCCGTGAATGATGCGCGCCAGTCGGCTCTGAAGGCCATTCGCGGGGTGATAGGGGCGCACTCCTTCAGGATGTGCAAGGAACTGTGGCGACTTTGGTAGAACAACAACTCACAGGTGTAGAAACAATCGTAATGGCCTACTAAGTTGTTTTTTATGCGCTTGGCCCCTTTTGCGAGCGTGACGATTCGACCGTGATCCGGGGTCAGCCAGTTAATAACCTGTGAGGTTTTTGAAAAGGGGTCCAGACGGAGAACCAATCCTGTGGTCTTGATGATCATGGAGGTAAGTGGCTTGGGATGCAGATTGCTATGTGGATAATAAATTCAAGTCCAGCCCTTGTAATTTCGCATCTTTGAGCCAGCGGAGTTCCCTTCGGCGCATCTGTTGGCGGCGTGATGGGGTGTTGTCATTCGCGCCGGAAAGATGGTCGCATCCATGGGCTAGATATAGTGCAAGCTCGTGATCTTGGCTCCAGTAAATTGAACCCAAACGAGCGGCAAGTTCGACATTAATGACGAGCTCCCCATCTTCGACCCCTCCCGATTGGCCCGGTATGGCGCTGAAATTAAAGCTGATGACGTCGGTGGGATAATCATGTCCCAGGTGCAATCGATTGATTTCTTTGGATTTGCGGTTGTTCACCAGTGCCACGGACACTTCGCCCCATTCAATACCTGTCCGTTTTCCCGATTTCGCAAGAAAAAAATTCGCAAGTCCATGTATTGCAGGCAACCGGATTTTATGCCTTTTTTGAAGGTTTGTAACGGTTAGATTCATTCACTCAGCAGTGTAGCAATTAACAACTTGTCAGTTTGGCTTCTCTTCCTGTTTTGGGTAGGCGATCCGGGAATGAAGCATATTTGAAAGGCAGAAAACAAAGGCTTGTTTGACTTGAGACAATTCTTCCAGAGTCATTTCGCAATTGTCCAGTTGATTGTCTTCTACACGGGTGTCAATCGCTCGGTCCACAAGCTCTGCAATACCGGTGGCGGTGGGTTTCTCCAGGGAACGGGACGCCGCCTCTACGGAGTCGGCCAGCATAATGATGGCCGCTTCTCGTGAAGTGGGTTTGGGACCTGCATAGCGATAACTTGATTCGTCTACGATCATTCGCCCTTTGCAGGCGCCTGTCTGGGCATCTGTTTGGGCCTGCCGTCCGGCTTTGTGATGGAAATATACCACCAATCCGGTGCCATGGTGCTGCTGGATAATATCAATCACGGTTTGTGGAAGCTTGTATAGCATGGCGAGGGCGGCCCCATCTTTGATGTGTGACATGACAAGGAGCGCGCTCATGCTTGGCGCAAGATCGTCGTGTGGGCTCTGTCCCGTACGGATATTTTCAGTAAAATAGCCTGCTTTTGTAATTTTGCCGATGTCGTGGAAATAGGCCCCAACTCTGGCGAGTACGGAGTTGGCTCCAATCTTATCGGCGGCAGATTGTGCGAGATTGGCTACCATCAGGCTGTGGTGATAGGTCCCCGGGGCTTCGAAAGCAAGACGCTGCAAAAGGGGATGGGCAAGGTCGGAAAGCTCCAGAAGGCTCATGGTGGAAGTGAGACCGAACAGAGCTTCACAGACCGGGAGAAGCACAAGCACCAGCAGGCCTGCCAATAGTCCGCTGGCGATGCTGGCGCCTAGCAAGGTGGAAATCTGGATTGCCTGGGTTGGAAAATGGTCAATACGAATCCCCAAACTCAAGATTTGGAAAATACCAATAATAAAGCCTATATGAATGATTTGAGTTCTTCTTCTTATTACTTTCAGCCATCGCGCCGAGACCGCGGTGGCAATGAGGCCGACCGCCAGAATCGAAATACTGCCGTTCCCGACAGTAAAGCAGACAAACGTTGTCCAGAAGCCGGTCACGATGGCTACCCCGCCCCCCAGCAACACACCGGCAAGTAAAGGGGCCAGTGCATAAGGAGGGAGAATTTCCGCGGTGGTGGGTGTGAAGTTGGGCCAGTGGTTAGCCAGATGGATGATCAAGCTGCCGGGAATGATGGTGGCCAGAGCGATCATGGCCATCAGGAGGAGATGCGCATTATGGTTAAGAGTTTTCGGGGAGATCACCCGCAACATCAGGGCGGCAATAAGGGTGATAATAAGTAGAAACAGTTCGTTTCCGGAGTTCTCGATAATCAGTTTGGTCACATCCCTTATTTCTCCACTCCCTGCGAACAAAAGAAGGCTAGCTGAAGCCCAGAGAAAAAAGCCGATAAACACCGAAACAGAGGGTTTATTCCACCAGTTGATATCCGTTTCCTGGGATTTGCGGCCCGCATCCTTGAAGCGTTCTTTTAGGCGCTGCGCTCTGAATTTTGATAGCCACTGATTCATGTATTGCTGATCCCGTGACAAACGGGATTTAAACTGATACAAGCATTAATACATTTATTGGAGCCAACTGGCAAGAATGAGTAACCGGAAACAAGCATATCTATTTGTGGGGGATGATGAGTACCCCCTTAATTTGGCTGCCCGTCAGCTGGTGGATAGCCTGGTCCTCCCTGCCGATCAGGCCTTTGGCCTCGAAGTCATTGAGGGCCGTGCGGATTCGGCAGATGAGGCTGTTCAGGTGACTAAACGTTGTCATGAGGCGCTTGTGACTCCTGGTTTTTTGATGACGGGGGATAAGGTGATCTGGTGGCGTGGAGTCTCTTTTCTGGATGGAAATTCCGAAACAGATGAGTCGGGTGCAGAGGACTCTGCTTCGCCCAAAAGCAATCATTCAACGGATGATAATGATCGTGTGAAGGAGTCGGTCAAGGAGCTTGTGGCTGCGCTTCAAGCTGGGCAGGCGGGTACAACCGTGTTGCTGGTTACGGCACCCAAAGTGGACAAGCGTTCGTCTTTTTATAAGCTTTTTTCCAGTCGATTTGAGATCAGAGAGTTCTTTCTTCCGGATAAGGCATATCTCGTTGAACGGGTTGGCCGCGAGAAAATCACAGAAACATTTAAGGAACTGGGGGTGGCCCTGGATCCGGAGGCCTGTGAGTTGTTCCTGGCAAGAGTAGGGGCTGATTCGCGGCTGATTTTTATGGAGGCAGATAAATTATCCCTGTTTTTAGGGAATCGTCGGCGGGCGACATCTGATGATATCAAGATGGTGGTTTCCACCACCCTGACCTCTGTAATGTGGGATTTGCTTGATGCGGTGGGAGATCGGAAATTGCCGGAGGCTCTGGAGATTTTAAGGGATTTGCTGGCTGGCAGGGAAAATCCCATTGGAATTGTAGCCTCGCTCTCCTCGCGCATGAGGGATTTGCTTATATACCGGGAAGGATTGGATAGGGGATGGGTCCGGATAAAAGGAGGATCCCGGGAAATGGCGGAATGGATGGGGATGCCCGGGGAGGCCGTGGAAGTCATTGCCTCTATCCTGAAGCGCCCTCCAGAAACAATTCATCCCTTTGTGGTGACGAAGATGGCTCAACAGGCTCGTCGGTATTCTGTCGCAGGACTGCGTCACAACCTGCGTCTACTGTCAGAGACATACGAAACCTTGGTCACGAGTAGCGTCCCCAATCGGACTGTTTTGGAGCTTGCGCTGATTCGGATGATGGCTTAGCCGGAGGCAAAGCACGGTGAAAGCGCGGAGTTGACAGTGCGCCAGTTTTCGATATCGTTTCTGCTTCTTTTATCCAAGCCAACATAGCTCAGCTGGTAGAGCAGCGCATTCGTAATGCGCAGGTCGTCGGTTCGATCCCGACTGTTGGCTCCAGTCCTGCTCGTATCAACCTGGTCTGTGGCAGCAGGCAGTCTCTTTTTCAGGAGAACACTATGGTTGCTGAAGTTGAACAGAATGATGCGTTAGATGCCTCGTCCATTCCGCGGTTGGCGGCGGAATTATCGATTGCCCCCCGGCAGGTGCTGGCGGTTGCCAAACTGCTCTGGGAAGGGAGTACCATTCCCTTTATTGCCCGTTACCGTAAGGAAGTGACGGATAATCTGGATGAAGTGCAGATTGGGAAAATTCAAGAACGACTTCAGTATTACAAGGATTTGGAAGAGCGCCGGCAGACGATTCTTGATTCCATCGGGGATCAGGGGAAACTGACGGATGAACTCAAGGCCAAGATCCTGGCCTGCACTACCAAGAATGTGCTGGAAGATCTCTATCTCCCGTTCAAACCAAAACGTCGTACACGGGCTATGATTGCCCGCGAAAAGGGACTGGAACCTCTGGCCCTGATGATTCTCGCGCAATCGGTCACGGGTAATCCCGATGAGGCGGCCAAGGCGTTTATTGATGCGGAAAAGAAAGTAGTGTCTAAAGATGATGCTTTGTCTGGCGCCCGGGATATTGTGGCCGAACTGATCTCTGAAAATGCGGATATCCGCGCGCTGGGTCGACAGTATTATGCTGCCAATGGCATGATTGTTTCCGAGGCGGTCAAAGAGAAGACGACGGAACCGACCAAGTTTGAACAGTATTATGACTTCAAGGAAAAGGCGGCTGACATTCCTTCGCACCGCTATCTGGCCATTCGCCGCGGTGAAAATGAAGGCGTGCTGAAGCGTTCGTTAACTGTGGAGTCCGAACCGATCCTTCGACGGATCGGTGAAATCATGAAGGTCAATGATCGGTCGCCCTTTGCGGTTCATTTGCGCACCGCTATTGAGGACAGTTATAAGCGATTGATTGCGCCGAGCGTGGAGACCGATGTCTCCGTGGATCTGAAGATGAAGGCGGATCGTGCAGCGGTGGAGATATTTGCCAAAAACCTACGGAGTCTGCTGCTGGCGTCCCCGTTGGGTGGGCGAGCGGTGATTGCGGTGGATCCCGGTATTCGCACTGGTTGCAAAGTGGCGGCACTGGATACCACGGGTAAGTTTTTGTTGAATACGACGATTTATTTAAGTCAAGGCGATCGAGCCAATATGGAGGCCCGGATCGATTTAGCCAAGCTCATCGCCAAGGTACAACCTGCGGCCATCGCCGTGGGGAATGGCACGGGTGGACGTGAGACTGAAGCCTTCATTCGTGATACGCTCAAAAAAGCCAATCTTTCCAATATCATGGTGGTTCAAGTCAACGAGTCGGGAGCCAGTATCTACAGCGCTTCCGAAGTGGCCCGTGAAGAGTTCCCTGATCTCGATTTGACTGTACGGGGTGCGATTTCGATTGGCCGCCGGTTGCAGGATCCTTTGGCGGAATTGGTAAAACTAGATCCCAAATCCATTGGGGTAGGTCAATATCAGCATGACGTACACCAGCCGTTGTTGGCGCAGAAACTGGAAGATGTGGTGGTCAGTTGTGTGAATCATGTTGGGGTTGAATTGAATACGGCCAGTGCATTCCTGCTGGCGCGGGTGTCGGGTGTCGGCAACAGTCTGGCGAAAAAGATCGTGATCTATCGTGACAAGAATGGGGCCTTCACCAGCCGGGTTGCCTTGTTGAAAGTCCCGAGCCTGGGCCCCAAGGTGTTTGAACAAGCGGCAGGATTTTTGCGCATTCGAGGTGGAGCGCATCTTCTGGATGCCTCGGCGGTTCATCCTGAACGATATGCGCTCGTTGAAAAGATGGCCGCGGATTTGGGTGTCGATCTGAAGGATCTCGTCGGTAATGCCGCGCTGGCAGACAAGATTGATATTCGCAAATACGTCAGTGCCGACGTCGGGGAACCCACCTTAAAGGATATTATCGCGGAATTGAAAAAGCCAGGGCGTGATCCCCGTGAGACGTTTGAGGCGCCCTGTTTCCGTGATGATGTCAACACCATTGAGGATCTTAAGCCGGGCATGGAACTGATGGGAATTGTTACCAACGTGACCGCTTTCGGTGCGTTTGTGGATGTAGGAGTGCATCAGGATGGGTTGGTACATGTTTCCGAGCTTGCTGACCGATACATTACCGATCCCGCTGAGGTAGTGCAGGCCGGAGACCGGATCAAGGTTTGGGTCAAGGATGTGGATGCCCAACGCAAAAGGATTGCCCTGAGCGCCAAGGGGGGCAGTCGGGCTGGCGTCGGAGCCGGTTCTGGTGCAGGCTCCGGCCGCAGTGCGGGCAAACCTGGCGAGCAGCGGGGGCTATCGAATAATGGATCCCGCTCTGCGTCAAGGCCGGCTTTTAATTCAAATCCATTTGGGTCGTTGGGGTTATGATCTTCCGTTAATCTCAACATGGCCGGAACTCAAGTTTTTCGGGTATTGAGTACGGTTTGAACCCACTTGCGCAAGAGTCGTCGCTCCGGGACATTACGCAGGACCCAGGTGTCAGTATGATTGGGGTATGGCAGGTCCAGAAAGGTGAAGGGGGTGTGGATGCCGGTGGCTTCCAGATAGTGGCGTGTGGCAAGCGTTGACTGCTCCTGACAGATCAGTACGGGGCGGCCTTTCAGTCGCCGCAACCGTGTGAGCGCGGCGGCCCGGTCCGCTCTGGTATACGGCCATGTTTCCCTGATACCGTCGTAATGACTAAGCGCGATGAATCCGGTCCAGAGTTTGGCAATTACGGCGTCATGCAGACCAATGTAGTTGCAGGCAATTCCGCCGCGCGAGAACCCGGCCAGAAATACGGCTGTCGCATCTCCGCCATATCTCCTGCAAATATGAGTGACCGTTTTCCTGCAGTAATCCACTGTTGCGTTGACATCGCCCCACCATTGGGTTGCATTTTGTTTTCTTGCCGGATCTACAAAAGGCAGGCAGACCCAGATAAACCTTTGTCCGCCCGAGATTCCGTATCCCAGACTGCAATCTTCGACTTTACCAGTTGAAACATCGCCGTATTCATTTTGGTAATCGCCATTTCCGGCATATTCGACGATGATAGGATACCTGTGGCCCGGCTTCCAGTCGCGGGGTAGATATAAGGTGTGGTAAATGTTGGTTTTCGCCCACTCTGGTCGGACTTGCCTGACGCGCCGGCCGGCGGCAGGTTTTCCGTCAGACAGCATGGGTGGCCTCAAGCTGGCTTTGAGACGATTGATGTTGAGGGGATCTATGTTACTTGACTTCACAAAATAGAAACATACCGGCATAATGTTGATATGAACAACGATAAAATAAAGTATTGGGATGTTGACTCCATATTGGTTGATCTGTGTGTGGTGGGGGGCGGAATGGCAGGGCTCTGTGCTGCACTTGCGGCTGCCCGGAATGGATTGCAGGTGGTGCTGGTTCAGGACCGGCCGGTACTTGGGGGGAATGCCTCCAGCGAGATCCGCATGTGGATTTGTGGCGCCCATGGATCCGACAACAAGGAAGGTGGGATCTTGGAGGAGATTCTGCTGGATAATCTCTATTACAACCCAAACTTGAATTTTACGATCTGGGATCATGTTCTTTACGGCAAATGTCTTGAGGAAAAGAATCTGAAGGTGCTCTTGAATTGTTCGGTTCAGGACGTTGTGATGGAGAACAACCGGATTGTCGCAGTACGGGCGTGGCACCTGACCCGGCAATGTGGGGTGGAGATCAATGCGTTGCTGTTTGCCGATTGTTCGGGAGATTCCATCCTGCGCAAGTCGGGTGCGGAGGTCCGGTGGGGGCGTGAGAGCCGTGCAGAGTTTGGGGAATCCCATGCCCCTGAATATCCTGATAGGAAGACCATGGGAAATTCCATCCTTATTCAGCTGCGTGAAGTGGATCAGCATTTTCCTTTTATTGCGCCCTGCTGGGCCTACACGTATACAGAAGCAGATCTTCCCCATCGCCAGCTTACCCCGACCGGTAATAATTTCTGGTGGTTGGAAGTGGGTGGTGTCAAAGATACCATTGCTGATGCCGATACCATCCGGGATGAATTGATCCGCATGGCCTACGGGGTCTGGGCGTTGATCAAGAATCATCCGGATGGACGTGGGCATCGTTGGGAGCTGGACTGGATTGGCTCATTGCCGGGGAAACGTGAAAATGTTCGCTACGTGGGGGATCACATCCTCACCCAGAATGATGTGGAGGCCGAAGGCCGTTTTGAGGACCGGGTGGCCTATGGTGGCTGGTCGATGGATGATCACCATCCCGAGGCGATAAAATATCCAGGCGAGCCGACCATTTTTCATCCTGCTCCCGTTCCTTATGGCATTCCCTATCGCTGTTTGTACTCCCGGAATGTCGCCAACCTGTTTTTTGCCGGGCGTAATATTTCGGCGACACACATGGCCATGAGTTCGACGCGAGTGATGGCCTCTTGCGCCCTAATGGGGCAGGCAGTGGGAACGGCGGCGGCGATTGCGGTCCAGAAGGGGCTTATGCCACGTGGGGTTTATGAAAAGTGCATGCCGGAGTTGCAGTCCACCCTGATCAATCAGGATAGTTACCAGCCTTGGTGTTCGCGGCGGATTCCCGAGCCCTGTCAAAGTGCAGGGTTGATCGCTTCGATAGGTGATGCGGAAGTCTTGCGCAATGGGGTTGAGCGTGATTTGGCGGGTGCCGACAATGGATGGTGGGGGTGTGCAGGGGATAAGGTGACCTATACTTGGAACGATCCTGTTCCCGTCCGGGTCGTTCGTTTGGTGCTGGATAGTGATTTTACCCTCAATAAGCGCATGTTGTGCTGTTATCCGAAAGACCAGAAGCCTGTCGCCATGCCCGCCATGTTGGCTCGGGATTTTGAAATTGAGTTTTGCGACGTGACCGGGAAATGGACGACGGCAGTGGTGATCCGTGATAATCGGCGGCGGCTGGTGGTGATTCCTTTGACAGTGGCTGGGGTCACGGGGTGTCGTCTTTGTATTACCCGGAGTTGGGGAGGGGCTCGGTCACATATCTTCGCGTTCGATTGCCATTAAAGGTGGTGGATCTGTTGCATCTCTACTGATCAACAGTTATAGTGACGCCCATGAGAGTTACGGCAGGGATATTACGAGGGCGCTTGATCAAGGCGCCGAAAGGAGATGAGGTCCGTCCGACTCAGGATATGGTGCGACAGGCTGTTTTCTCTTCTTTGGCTGACCGTATTCCGGGCGCCTCTTTCCTTGATCTGTTTGCCGGAACCGGAGCAGTGGGGCTGGAGGCTTGGAGCCGGGGTGCCGCTCGCATAGACTGGGTTGAGGAGGGGGCCAAGGTGTTTTCTGTTTTGCAATCGAATCTTGAGGCCTTGTGTGGCGGGGCATCAGGAAAGACTGTTGATCAAGAATGGAAGGCGACCCGAAGCGATGTATTCCGGTTTATCGAAGGGTTACGCGGCATTCAGTCTTATGATGTCATTTTTGCCGATCCGCCTTATGACCGATTAGGCACCGACCGATGGGCGATGAAACTGTTAAATGTACTGGCGATAGGTGGGTTGGTGGCTGAGGGAGGCGTTTTTGTGATGGAACAGGCTCGGGATGAAGTTGAGGCGAGCCACTTTTCATGGGAAATTATGGCCTCAAAGGTCTATGGAGGGACACGCGTTACAATCTATAGGAAAACGAGGAAATAATGAGACATTCTGCGATCTATCCTGGGTCTTTTGATCCTTTGACGCTGGGCCATATGGACTTAATTGAGCGGGCTTCCCATATTTTTGATCAGGTTATAGTGGCGGTGGGGGTTAATTCCCGTAAGAAGACGGTATTCAGTGCGGATGAGCGGATTGCCATGGTCAAGGCCTCGGTCAAAGGCATGAAAAATGTCAAGGTGGATGCCTTTGACGGATTGCTAGTCGATTATGCCCGTTCCAAGGATGTTCATGTATTATTGAGGGGATTGCGGGCTTTTTCCGACTTCGAATATGAATTTCAGATGGCGTTGGCCAATCGGAAAATGGCCTCTGAAATCGAAATGATTTTCTTGATGCCGAAGGAATCGTTCAGTTACATCAGCTCCAGTACGGTGCGCGAGATTGCCGAGCGTGGTGGGGACGTCAGCCCCTTTGTCCCGCAGGTGGTAAAGCGGTTTCTTGATAAAAAGATGAAGAGGTAATCATGTCTATTAAGATAGAGCCGTGGCGTATTCCGGAGGAAGGGCTGGATATCGAGGGGCAGGTGCCTGCGGAAGTGGTTGCATTAAAGGAAGATGCAAATGCGCCTGTTACCGGTCCGATTGACTATGAGTTACACGTTCAGTGTCTGGATCATGAATTGATTGTCACGGGACAGGTGAGCACCGAGGTCCAGATGGTGTGCTCGCGATGCGCGGACCGTGTTATGGAGATGGTGGCGGATCAGTCCTTTTTCTACGAGCAGGAGGTCCCGAATCTTCATGAGACGCTAGACTTGACGGATGAGGTTCGCGAAACTATTATCCTCGCCTTTCCAAATTACCCGTTGTGTCAGGAATCGTGTCGTGGGCTGTGCCCCCGATGCGGGGTAAACCTGAATCGGGCGAAGTGCGGGTGTAAGCCGCTTAAGGAAGTAAGTTGGACGGCATTTAGCGGTCTGGACAACATTGAGGTGAAAAATGGCAGTTCCGAAAAGAAAAAAATCAAAAGCTAAGATTCGAACACGTCGAGCCTGTATCAAGGCTCGTGTGATGACGATCAAGAACTGCCCGCAGTGCGGGGCTCCCCAGGAGCCGCACCGGGTATGTCGCTCATGCGGCTACTATCGCGGGCGTCAAGTGGTGAGTGTACAGGCCGACTAAGCCTATGCGTATCGCCGTTGACGCGATGGGAGGCGATTTTGCCCCCAAAGAGATTGTGGCTGGCGCTGTGCAAGCGGCGCGGGAGCTTAAAGATCTGACAGTCCTCGTTCTGGTTGGCCAAGAAGAGATGATCCGTCAGGAGCTTAAAGCTTATGAGCCTATCCCTCAGAAGTTGGTCATCCGCCATGCTTCCGAAGTCATCGGTATGGAGGAGCCCCCGGCTTTAGCCATTCGCAAGAAAAAAGACAATTCCATCAGCCGGATGATGGACATGATTAATTCGGGTGAGGTAGATGCGGCGGTTTCGGCGGGAAACACCGGGGCTATGGTGGTGGCAGCCACGCTTAAGCTACGTACTTTGAACGGGATACAACGGCCAGCAATCGCTACCGTGATGCCAACGATGGGGCGCCCTATCGTGTTGATTGATGCTGGGGCCAATACTGATTGTACACCGGCGCTGTTGGTTGAATTTGCCGTGATGGGGAGCGTCTATGCCCGTGAAATCCTCGGGCAGTCCAACCCTGTTGTGGGCTTGATGAGCATTGGTGGTGAGGATTCCAAAGGGAATGAGACCACCAAAGAAGCCTTTCAACTCCTGAGTGCGGCTCCGATCAATTTCAGGGGCAATGTCGAAGGGCATGATTTGTTTTTGGGTGAGACCGATGTAGTGGTGTGTGATGGGTTTGTGGGAAACGTGGTGCTGAAGACCAGTGAAAGCGTCGCCCATGCCATCGGATCCTGGCTGAAGAAGGAATTCAAAGCCACGCCCATTCGGATTCTGGGTGCCTTGTTGCTACGTGGCGCCTTAAAGACCATCAAAAAGAGGATGGATCCTGAAATGTTTGGCGGGGCCCCGCTGTTAGGGGTGAATGGGGTCTGCATTATTACTCACGGTTCCTCTTCACGGAAAGGCATCTACCATGCGGTGCGGGTTGCCTGTGAATCGGTGGGCCATCATGTGAATGACCATATCATTGAAGAAGCCAGGAAGTTGAGCAGCAAACCATGAGTACCACTTCGCGTCATGTTGTCGTCATTGGAACGGGGCACTATGTGCCTGAACGTGTTTTGACCAATGCCGATTTGGAGAAAATGGTTGATACTACCGATGAATGGATTGTCACCCGCAGTGGAATCCGGGAGCGCCACATCGCCCGGGATGACCAGGCGACTTCGGATCTGGCGGCAGAATCGGCGCGCCGGGCGATGGTGTCTGCCGGTGTCAGTGCCGATGAAATTGATTTGATTATTGTGGCGACCATTACCCCCGACATGCCATTTCCTAATACTGCCTGCCTTGTTCAGAATTTGATTGGCGCCAGGAATGCCACTTGTATCGGGTTGGAGGCGGCCTGTACGGGCTTCCTTTTTGCCCTGGATGCAGCGAGCCAATATCTGCTAACGGGGCGTTTTAAGACAGCCTTGGTTATCGGGGCTGAAAAGATGAGCACAATTGTGGATTGGCAGGATCGCACCACGTGTGTGTTATTTGGCGATGGGGCTGGTGCCGTTGTGGTGCAGGCACGTGAAACCGAGGCGGGAATTCTCGCGGCTGTTACCGGTTCTGATGGTTCCCTGGCGGGGCTGTTGAATCTTCCGGCGGGCGGCAGCCGCATGCCGGCGTCCTCACAAACTGTGGAAAAACGGCTGCATTTCATGAGGATGGAAGGTAAGGAGATTTTTAAACATGCCGTGCGTGCCATGGGTGAGTCGGCCCGACGGGCATTGGAAAAGAGCAGTTTGACGATGGCGGATATCGCGTGTGTGGTGCCGCATCAGGCCAATATGCGTATTGTTGAGGCGATCCGTTCGCGTTTAGACGTGGGGCCGGAGAAGTTTTTCATTAATCTGGATAAGTATGGGAACATGTCGTCGGCTTCGATCCCGGTGGCGCTGGATGAGGCCATCACGTGTGGTCGGATCAAAAAAGGCGATAATGTGATCCTGGTGGCGTTTGGTGGTGGGCTCACGTGGGGCGCCATGGTTGTGAAGATGTAAGACGAGCAATGTGAAAGGGACGTGGCGATGAAAAAAAGAGCGGTTGTTTTTGCGGGACAGGGCGCGCAATTTGTGGGCATGGGTCAGGATCTGGTGGCCACCCATCCTGAATGTAAGGATCTATTTGATCGTGCGAGTGCTGTCCTGGGATATGACCTTGCCAAACTCTGCGCCGAAGGACCCATAGAAGAGATCACGAAGTCGGATAAATGTCAGCCGGCCATCTTTGTAACCAGCGCCGCCTGTTTCACCGCTCTCAAGAAGCTTTATCCGGAACTTCAGGTTGCGGGTACGGCGGGGCTTAGCCTCGGAGAGTGGACCGCACTTTGGGCAGGAGGCGTGGTCTCGTTTGAGGCGGCCGTAAAAATCCTGCAGGTCCGTGGAAAAGCCATGCAGGAGGCTTGTACGGAGCGTCCGGGAGGCATGGTCAGTATCATGGGGCTTCCCCTGCCGGAATTGGCTAAAGTCTGTGAGGCTGCGGGAGTTCAGATGGCGAATATCAACTCAACCGAACAGATCGTGTTGTCAGGGGAGAAGGAGAAAATTGTTGAAGCCGAAAAGCTGGCCCAGGCGGCAGGCGCCAAGAAGACGGTCGTCTTACAAGTGGCGGGAGCGTTTCATTCTCCTCTGATGGCCTCGGCGGCGGGCAAGTTGGAAGCGGTCCTGAGCGAGACGGCGATCCAGGCGTCCACTATGCCTGTGCTTTCCAACGTTACCGGAAAACCGCATGGGGCCCCGGTTGAAATCAAGGCCCAGATGCTCAAGCAGGTGACTTCTCCGGTCCAGTGGGTGGCCAGCATTGAGACCTTCAAGGCGATGGGGGTAACCGAATATGTTGAATGTGGTCCTGGCAAAGTTTTGGCCGGGCTGATCAAGAGGATTGATAAGGATGCGACTTCGGTGAGCATTCAGGATGTGCCGACACTGGAAAAGGCCGTGGCGGTGTTGAAAGCGTAAAGATTCGGCCCTCGTGATGAGGGTGATGAGGAGTGGAAAATGGCGACAATGACAGGCAAGGTAGCGTTAGTGACCGGTGCGGCACGGGGTATCGGGCAGGCAATTGCGAAGAAATTGGCGGGGGAAGGGTGCGATGTGGCCCTTTGTGACCTCAAGGCGGAGTGGCTGGCCGAAACCGTTGGCCTGATCGAGGCGATGGGTCGCAAAGTGAAGTGTTTTGAGGTCGATGTGGGTAATGGTGATGCCGTGGAGGCGGCGGTGAACGGGGCGGTAAAAGAATTCGGCAAAATTGATATTCTCATCAATAATGCGGGAATTACCAAGGACACACTGATGATCCGGATGTCGGAACAGGATTGGGATGCCGTTCTGACGGTTAATTTGAAGGGGACGTTTCTCTTTACCAAGGCGGTTGCACGCCCGATGATGAAGCAACGTTCCGGGGCGATTGTCAATGTGGCATCAATTATTGGCTTGATTGGCAATGCCGGTCAGTGTAATTACGCAGCCTCAAAGGCCGGGGTCATTGCTCTGACCAAGTCGGCGGCAAAAGAACTGGCGTCTCGAAATGTGCGGGTTAATGCGGTTGCGCCTGGATTCATCCAGACAAAGATGACCGAAGCGTTGCCTGAAGAAGTTCGGACAAAGATGTTGGGGGCCATCCCGATGGGACGGTTTGGTCAGCCGGAAGATGTGGCGAACGTGGTTCTGTTCCTGGCGAGTGATATGTCCTCGTACATGACAGGGCAGGTTCTTCCGATCTGCGGTGGAATGGTGATGCAGTAAGTATAACAAGAAGGAGAATGAACATGGCACTTGAAGATAAAGTCAAAGATATCATCGTCGAACAGCTGGGCGTGAATGCCGAACAAGTCACACCCGAAGCATCATTTATTGAGGATTTGGGCGCGGATTCCTTGGATACAGTGGAACTGGTGATGGCGTTCGAAGAAGAGTTCGGCGCTGAAATCCCTGACGAGGATGCTGAAAAGTTGACCACCGTTGGCGGGGTCATTGAGTACCTGAAGAGCAAGGGCATCACCGCCTAAGTTCTGAGGTTGCGAAGAATCGGGGAGATGGCAACATCTCCCCGTTTTTGTCTTGAATTTTTAGCCGGGAGGAAGGGTAAGGAGTTGGCTATGGAAAAAAGAAGAGTCGTTATTACGGGTTTGGGTCTGGTGTCGCCATTGGGGTCTGACCTCAATGTCTTCTGGCAGAGGTTGATCAGTGGAGCCTCTGGCATTCGCCGTATCACAAAATTCGATGCTTCCGCCATGGCTACCCAGATTGCTGCCGAAGTGGTGGAATTTGATATTGATAAGTTCATTCCCAAAAAAGAGCAGCGGCGTATGGATCCTTTCTGCCACTATGCGGTGGCCGCGGCCCGGATGGCGGTTGAGGATTCCGGGATTCAGTTTGCCTCCGAGGATCCCTATCGGGCCGGTTGTATGGTGGGATCCGGGGTCGGTGGCTTGATCACCATGGAAGATCAGCACAATGTGTTGCTGACACGGGGACCGGATCGTAGTTCTCCCTTTATGATCCCGATGATGATTGTCAATATGGCTTCAGGTTTGGTTGCGATTGAGCACGGTCTGAAAGGGACTAATTTTTGTGTTGTATCCGCTTGTGCCAGTGGCACCCATTCGATCGGGGAAGCGGCCCGCCAGATCCAATGTGGCGATGCCGATATTATGGTGGCGGGGGGGACTGAGGCGGTCGTTTGTCCGCTCGGTATTGCCGGTTTCTCCGCCATGCGCGCCATGAGCACCCGGAATGATGATCCGACCAAGGCCAGTCGTCCTTTCGACAAGGATCGCGATGGGTTTGTGATGGGTGAAGGCGCGGGCATTATTGTGATGGAAGAATATGAACACGCCAAGAAGCGTGGAGCGAAGATTTATGCCGAAGTGGGCGGGTATGGCGCCACGTGCGATGCCAATCACATTACCGCCCCGGCACCGGGTGGCGAAGGGGGCGCAAGGGCCATGATGAAAGCTATGGCGGAAGCCAAATTGACTCCCGATATGGTCGATTACATCAATGCTCATGGAACCAGTACGCCAGTCGGTGACAAGAGTGAGACCGAGGCGGTAAAAACGGCGTTTGGTGACGCTGCCAGGAAGGTGATGGTCAGTTCCACAAAGTCGGTGACAGGCCATTTACTCGGTGCGGCGGGCGGGTTGGAAACCATCGTCTGTGCATTGGCCATCCAGAAGGGGATCGTGCCTCCGACGATGAATTACACCACACCGGATCCGGATTGTGATTTGGATTACGTCCCTAATCAGGCCCGGGAATTCAAGATTCGCGCCTGTTTGAACAACTCCCTCGGTTTCGGTGGCCACAATGCGTCATTGTTGCTGCAACGAGTCTAAAGCGGCACGCTGAAACGGGAAGATTGAAGGGCGCAGTACGGCAACGTACCGCGCCTTTTTTGTTGTTCAGTCGACTGCTTCACTCTTGCCTCTTTTGCGTAAATCGGCGAATCTATTGAACCTATGACAAACGCACGAAACAAACTGTATGTGGTGCTGGGGCCCTTGTTGGGAATTCTGGCTCTGGGGTTGTATGTTGCAACGCTCAGTCGGGGGGCTTATCCCGGCGAGTCCGCCAGTCTCATGGTGACGGAATTGGGGATAAACCCGATGGGATCATCCGTCCATTTGCTCTGGAGTTGGCTGATTGATGTGGTGGCTCGTTTGCCGCTGGGATCTCTGGTCTACCGGTTGAATCTGTTGAGCGCCCTCTGTGCGGCGACGGTCGTCGGTCTTTTTTTCAGGATTCTTGCGGATGTTATTTGGAGTGTGATTCCCGTTACCGAACACAATGTCGGGGCCGCCAATCGCGCGTCCCTCTGGGCAGGGGTCGTCGGTAGTGTAGCCCTGATGGGGGCGATGCCTTTCTGGTATGTCGCCAACCGTTTCCATCCGGCGGCATTTGATCTGCTTCTGCTTCTGGTGTTGGCCAAGTTATTGATGACCTTCGCGAGACGGGCCGACAGGTGGGCGGGATTGCTTTTTGCCTTTTTGTACGGGGCCTTTGCGGTTGAATTTGCGACACTGATTGTATTCTCCCCGCTGGTTGTTGCGGCGATTCTCTTTGTGCTTTGGATGAACGGTGAACTCCGGTGGGGGCGTGTTCTTTCCATTGCTGGCGGCCTGTTACTGGGCTTGCTTTTTTATCTTCCGGCGGCTTGGACTTTGCAAAACAGCGATGTCTTCAAGTTGAGTATGGGCGATGGATTTTGGCAGGCGTTGTATTTTGTTATTAAAACCCAATATCATTTGATCTCCTCCAGTTTGCCGCAAATCGGCTGGCTCCTGGTGATTATTGTCGGCATTGTGCCTTGGTTGGCGGTCCTGGTGGTGGCTCGGCGCGGGTTGAATGAGGAACGGGATTGGGGCCTGTATTGGCTTCACTTGATTCTTACCTCTGTAGTGATTGCAGTCCTGTTTAATGCTCCCTTTTCGCCGTGGCGTATTCTTGGCCCTTGGCGCATACTCGTGACCCCTTATCTCCTGCTGGCTTTTTGCTACGGCTATCTGGCCGCCTATTGGTATTTGTTTCCCCGTTTGTTTTTCCAGAATGTCGAGGAAGATGAGCGTGGGAAACTCTGGTTTCGTGAATTTGGCGGTCTCATCCCCGGTATTTTGCTTTTGGCTGCGGCCCTTGTGGCGGGGGGCTTGAATTTTCATAATGCCGATGCCCGTCCGGCTGGGGCACTGAACCAATATGCCAAGGCGGTGGCGAAAGCGATGACAGGTCGAACCTGGTTGGTGACGGATGGAATTCTGGATAGCAATATTGAATTAGCAGCCCGGGAGCAGGGGATCCCGCTGCGCTTGTTTAATCTCCAGCAGGGAAATAGCTCGTTGTATATGCGCTATGTGGCCCGGTCTTTTGACAATCAGCGGATGAAAAGCCTGGCTGAGGTCGACGGGTTGGCCTTTATCCGGGAGTGGATGGAGTCCGATACCAATTTTGCCCGGCACGTGTCGTTTATGAGTTTCCCGGATTTGTGGCTTTCGGTGTCATTGCAACCGGTGCCCGATGTTGTTCATTTCACCGGTGTTCGGGACTTTGCTGAGGTGGATGCGGAGGCACTGTCGAAAAGGCATCAGGAACTGTGGAGGCAGGCGTTTATTCCTGAACTTGCCGCCATGAGCAAGGGCGATTCCGGATTGGCGTATACGGCCGCGAACGTGATGCGACACCTCAGCATGGTGGCCAATAATCTGGGTGTATTGCTGGAAGATGTGGGCCAGCGGAAACAGGCGTACGAAGCTTACGCCAAGGCGAGGGAATTGGATGCGGGGAATGTCAGCGCCATCTTGAATCAGGTGACCATGCTGGAGCGAGGTTATGCGGCCCCGGATGCCGAAACCGTCAGGGGTGACTTCAAGGAGTTGCTGAAAAATCTGAAGCAGAAATTCCAGATCTGGTCGCTTTCCCGGATTTATGGGTACGTGCGCATGCCTGAAGCTTATGCCAATTTGGGGATGAGTTGGGCGTTTTCCGGGCAACCCGGCATGGCGGTGGCGGGTTACAAGCGTGCCATTGAACTAGCTCCGGATCGCAAGGATCAGTTGAGCCAGGGATTGGCCATGGCGTATCTGGCTCAAGATCAGTCTGCAGCGGGCGAGGAAATACTGAGGCAACTGATTGAAAAAGAACCGAATAATCCGGCTATTCTGATGTCGTTGGCCCGGTTGGCAGCCCGCAAGAACCGGTTTGATGAGGCCGCCTTGTTATTGGACCGGGCTCAAAAGGCGGGAGTTCCCAAGGACCGTATTGCGATGGAATATGCCGTTCTGCATTTGGCATCCGGTGAAGCCGGCAAAGCCCGGGTTATTTTGCAGGAGTTAGTCGATTTGAATCCCGATATGACTTCCGCCTGGGCCTTGCTGGCCGGCGTATTTATGATGGAAAATGACAGCAAGGGCCTGGATGCCTGTGAACGGAAATTAAGCCGGGCCAAGGGGCAGGATTTTATTACGACGGTAGTCCTGGCCCAGATCGCTTTGCGCCATAGTCAAACGGTTGAGGCGAGAACCTATCTTGATCAGGCTTTGGCTCTCCGCCCCAATACCCCGCTCCTGTTGGATTTGTTGTTGCGGATGGATGTGCAGGAAGGTCGTCGGGATTGGGCGAGCGGGCACATCCGCTCCTTGTTGTTGCTCGATCCGGGTCATCCTTTTGCCAATCAGGTTCTGGCTTCCATGCAGCTTGAGCGGAAAGAGTATTCCCAAGCCGAGAATTCACTCCGTAAAAGCCTGGCCCGGAAGGATGATCCAACTGTGAAGAATGATTTGGCTTGGGTCTTACAGGAGAAAGGGCAACTGGATGAGGCAGAAAGTCTTGTCCGAGCCACGCTGAAAGCCGATGAGAAGATGGGGACGGCCTGGGATACGTTGGGAATGATCCTGATGAAACGTGGCAAACTCCCGGAGGCGGGAGAAGGGTTCCAGAAAGCCCTGTTGTTGATGCCGGAGTCCCCCGCGGTTCAGCTCCATGTGGCGGCGCTGTATGAGAAAAAGGGGGAATTCCGGAAAGCGGCGGAACTCGCGGAAAATCTTCTCGCACGGCCGTCCGGCTTGAGCCAGGCGGAGCAGGATGAGTTGCGTCAAATCAACCGCCGGGTCAGTCAGAAGTGACATTTATTCACACGGGATGAGAGTGAGGAACAAAGATGACTTATCAGGAAGCAAAACGGGTATTGGATCAATATGGGCAGGGACATGTGCTGAAGTTTTGGGAGCGCTTGAATGCCGCTCAACAGGTATCCTTGTTGGGCCAGATTGAGGGGCTGGATTTCAAAACTATTGCCCGCATCCAGGCGCTTTTGAAGGCGGATAGCAAGGCAGCGGCACTGCAAGGTGACGTTCAGCCGGCGCCGGTGGTCTCGCTCAAGCCGGACCAGTTGGCGGCGCCCCGTTCGGTGGGGGAGAACGCGCTTCAATCCAGTCAGGTGGGAGTGATTCTGGTGGCGGGGGGGCAGGGAACCCGTTTGGGTTATGATGGGCCGAAAGGGACCTACCGGCTGGCACCACTCTCGCATGCTTCGTTGTTTGAGATTCATGCCCGCAAAATTCTTGCCTTGGAGAAATGTTATAAGGCTCAAATTCCCTTTTATATCATGACGAGCGAAGGGAATGATGTTGATACCCGTGCCTTTTTTGAGGCCAACCGGTACTTTGGGCTGAATCCTGAACGTGTGAAGTTTTTCGTTCAAGGCACCCTTCCCGCATTTTTGCCGGACGGCCGGATTATCCTTGAGTCCCCGGATAAGCTGTTTGCGGCCCCGGATGGGCATGGGGGCATTCTGGCAGCCTTGGAACGGCGGGGAATGCTGGCGGATATGAAAGCCCGCAAACTCACGACGTTGTATTATTTTCAGGTAGATAATCCTTTGGTGGATATTGCGGATCCAGTCTTTGTCGGGATGCACCTCCAGCGGAAAGCGGATATGTCGTTGAAGGTCTGCGCGAAGCGTGATGCGGCGGAGGGACTTGGGGTAACGGTCATTCGGGACGGCCGTTGTTCAGTCGTGGAATACATCGAACTGACCGACACGCAGAAAAATGCCCGGCATCCCGATGGGGAACTCGTGCTGAAGTTTGGCAGCGTGGCCATCCACATATTTTCGTTGAACTTTCTGATGAGTGAAACGTCCGCGGGACTGCCCTTGCATCAGGCGCATAAGAAGGTGGCCTGCTGTGATGAGAGTGGCGTCACCATCAAGCCGGATAAGCCGAATGCGTATAAGTTTGAAAAGTTCATTTTCGATGCGTTGCCGGATGCGAAGGAGTCGTTGATTTTGGAGTTTCTCCGGGAGGACGAGTTTGCTCCTGTTAAAAATGCCGAAGGGAATGACTCCCCTGAATCTTCACGGGCGGCCATGATTGAGAAGTTTGCGGGTTGGTTGGCCCATTGCGGGGTGAACGTTCCCCGGGATGCCGAGGGCCGGGTGGCTGTGAAGATAGAGATTGATCCTGTGTATGCGCATAGTGCGGAAGCGTTGGCGGCGAAACTGCCGAAGGGGTTTGAAATCAAAGGTGATGTACTTTTGAGGTAAAGGTCAGGGCGAAAGGTGATGCGTCCGGTTCTGTTTATATTATTAACGATGATTATTTTGGGTGGGGCCCTCTGGGTTGCCCAGGGATATCACGTTTTGCATATCGCCAGAAATCAGATGCTGGGTGCCTGGTTGGAGTTGCGGGAGGCGCTATTGGCAAGGAGGGAAATGATCCCTTATATTGTCGCGGCAGTCCCCTTTAATGTGGCATCGGTTCTGGATATACTGGGGAACGCCTGTGATTTGGCGGCCAATGTAGAGGGCGTTGTGGAATGTTCGCAGGCGGAAGCCAGGTTGTCGTCCGCGATAGGTAAATTGTTTTCCCGGTTGGATGCAGAGGCCTCTGTTGAAACCCTGGAAATGATTTCGTCCTTGCGCGACCGGATCAAGGTTCAGGCGATGAAAATTGAATTGTTAAAGGATCTCTATAACCGGCAGGTTGAACTGTTTAATGCTCTCCAACAACGGGGATCCGGACGGGTGTTGGCTTCCCTGGGTATGGTCAATTTTGCGGAGTTGTTTTGAGTCATGCGCAACTGGGAATATACGGAAGGGATCCTTCCCTGGACGAAAACGTGTTTTGTATGTGGTGAGGACAATCCTCATGGGTTGCAAGAACGCTCGCGGGTGGAAGGGGATCGGGTGGTCCTGACACATGTAACGCGCGTGGAGGATTTGGGATATCGTCATCTGGTACATGGTGGAATTTCGATGACCCTGCTGGATGAAGTGATGACTTGGGCGGGGATTTTGACTTTTAAACGAGCTTGCGTGGCGGCGGAATTAACCGTGCGATTGCATCGTCCGATTCAGGCCGGCCAATCTATTCGGGTTGAAGGGTGGATCGTCAGCGCCAAATCGCGCCTGGTGGCGACGGAAGGACGGATCGTGGATGAACAACTGGGTGTGTTGGCAATGGCCGTTGGAAAATATGTCCCCATGCCGGGGGACGGTCTACACTTATGTCTGAACGATTTTGTTGAAAGCCCTGAAGCCCTGCAGTTGCCTTTTCTGAAGGGGAAAGGATGAAAGGAAATATGAAGAAACGTATCATGGTAATTCTGTCGATGGTGGCGGGGGTGACGATGGCGGCGGAGGTCAAAACCAACTCACCGTTCCCCGTCATGGTAACCACCAACCAAGTTGCCACGAATCTGGTGTCCAACATCACGACAGGATCGGTGCCGGTCTCCCTGGCGGCGGCGCCTGACCCGCAGGTGGGAAAAGTCTTGATGGGCATGTCCGCGTATTTGCAGTCGGCCAAATCATTCAAATGTACCGTTTCGTTGCAGGTGAACACGGAAATGGAGGGCATGAAACAGGAGATTTCCGCAATCTATGATCTGGCTGCCGAAAAACCCAATAAACTGGCGTTGCGTTATATCAAGGGTATGACCGGCAATACCGTGGTGTGCAATGGGAAAAAGCTGTATATTTATGCCTTGAGTTTGAATCGATTTGAGGAGCGCGAGGCACCCAAACTGGTTGAGCAACTGGCGGAAGGGGTGGGGCCGATGGCCGGCAATATGCTCTTTGTCGACAACTTGCTCGTCAATGACATCTATGCGGCGATCATGGATGGTGTGGCTTCTGCCACTTATGTCGGCAAAGATCGTGTGGACGGGATTGACTGTGATCGCGTCCGGTTTGTACAGGATCAGTTTGATTGGGACCTCTGGGTCAGTTCCGGACCGAAGCCGGTGGTGATTCAGGTATTGAGCGACATGGGGAAGAGCTTTTCAGGAATGGCCGGGGAGATGCCTCCGCCCAAAGGGATGAAAATGATGGTGTTGAACCGGTTTTCTGCCTGGATGGTTGACGGGACGCTTCCGCCTGAGACTTTTGAATTTGTCCCGCCGACGGGCTCAAAGAAAACCGATTCGCTCTTTGAGGGGGAAGACGAAAAGGCGGCGGATCTGCCGGTGCCGCCGGCCGTAAAAGAAAAAAATGAGTCTAAGGTGATGGAGAAGATTGAAGGCAGGGAGTGATAGTCATGTCGGAACATGTTGATAATGAGTTTGTGGAACAGCGGAAGTCAAATATGGGCGCTTTGGTCGGGAAGGGCATTACACCCTTTGGGCGGGCGTTCAAGCGGACCGGCCGACTTGCCGAAATCCGGGCGGGCTTTGAGGAGGCGAAACAGGTCTCCATGGCTGGACGTATCACCACCTTTCGTGATATGGGAAAAAGTATTTTTGCCGATCTCCGTGATGGTTCAGACCGGTTTCAAATCTATGCGCAAAAAAATGCCATCGGGGACGACGCTTTTGAGGCTTTTAAATTGCTCGACTTGGGTGATCATGTGGGGGTGGACGGATCCTTGTTTACCACCCGGACCGGCGAACCAACACTTAAGATTGAGCGTTGGACCATGCTTTCCAAGGCCTTGCTGCCATTGCCAGAAAAGTGGCATGGCCTGAAAGATACCGATCAGCGCTATCGTCAACGGTATCTTGATTTAATTGCAAATCCTGGTGTCCGGGAAGTGTTTAACAAACGCATCCAGATTGTCCGTGAAATCCGCAACCAACTTTGTGCACGACAATTTCAGGAAGTGGAAACGCCTATGATGCAGCCCCAGCCCGGGGGCGCCACCGCCAAGCCGTTTGCGACACATTATGAAGCTTTGGATTGCAGAATGTATCTGCGTATTGCCCCGGAATTGTATCTCAAGCGCCTGCTGGTCGGGGGCTTCGATAAGGTGTTTGAGCCCAATCGTAATTTCCGGAATGAAGGGCTTTCCCGTACTCACAATCCTGAGTTTACGATGATGGAGGTTTATGAAGCCTATTCCGACATGCGGGGCATGAAGGAATTGGTGGAGGATCTGATTACGCAGGTCGCCCAGACGGTGATGGGGACCCTGATCGTGGGAAGTACGGAAACGCCCATCGATCTGACGCGCCCATGGCGCGAGGTGGCCTATCGTGATCTGGTGATGGAACGAATGGGGGCGGACTGGTTTACGCTGGATCAGCAGGCGATGCGGCTTAGGGCGGAATCGCACGCTTTATATATTGATCCCTCGTGGGGAACCGAAGGAATCACTCAGGAAGTGTATTCCAAGTTGATTGAGAAAACGCTTCAAAATCCTACTTTTGTTACCCGGCTTCCCGCCGAGTTGGTGCCGCTGGCTAAACGATGTGAGGATGACCCTTCTGTTGTGGATGTGTTTGAATTGGTCATTGGAGGCAAGGAAATTGCCCCGGGCTATTCGGAGTTGAATGATCCTCTCGAACAGCGACGCCGGTTTGAAGCCCAGGCGGGGGAAGACGCCCAGAAAGTGGATGAAGATTTTCTCGCGGCCCTCGAGCACGGGATGCCCCCTGCGGGCGGTATGGGAATCGGTATTGACCGCCTGGTGATGACACTGACCGGAAGTGAGGCGATTCGTGATGTGATCTTATTCCCGCAGTTGAAACCAAAAGAAGATCTGAAATCCGAGATTTGAGATTTCAACATGATGCCGTTTTCCCTATTCCTCGCGTTGAAGTACCTCAAGCCGAAACGTACTTATTTTTCGGTGGTGACGATCATTTCGGTTTTGGGGGTACTGCTGGGGGTCGCCGTTTTAATCATTGTACTGTCGGTGATGACCGGATTCGATGACATGTGGCGCGAGAAGATCCTCGGGTTCAACGCGCATCTTACGGTGTCGGCCACCGGCGGGATTACCGAAGAAGAGGATGTGATGAACCAGCTGTCCAGATTAGATGGGGTTGCCGGGGTGGCGCCATCCACAGAGGGACAAGTGGTGGTTCAGCATGGACGAAATATTTTTACTCCTTTCTTGCGCGGAATAGATCCGGTTCGCGAAGGCTCTGTCAGCCAGATTCCTGCCTGTGTTACCCAGGGGGTGTTCAGTTTGAAGGGGCGTGATGTCGTTATTGGCGCGGATCTTGCCCGGCGAATCGGGGTGGGGTTGGGTGATAAACTCCTCATCAATTCCCCCGCCAGTTTCGTGAACAAGGATGAGATTACTTTACCTGAAGAATTCAAGGTGGCGGGTATTTTCGAGGTTGGAATGTGGGAGTATGACTCAGGCTTCATTTTTTGTTCCACCGAACGGGCACGGAATCTGTTCGGTCTAGAGGCCGGGGTTGGGGCTATCCGGTTGATGGCCAAGGATCCCTACCGGGTCCAGGAAGTGGCGCGCCAGATTCGTTCCAAACTGGGTAATGACTATTATGTGACCACATGGATGGAACAAAACCGCCAGATCTTCAGTGCGCTCCGTGTGGAAAAAAACATGATGTTCTTCCTGTTGATTTTCATCACCATCGTGGCGGCGTTTGGAATTACCAATACCCTGATCACGGTCACGGTTCAGAAAACCCGAGAGATTGGTTTGCTCAAGGCCATCGGCTTTTCCTCGGGTAGTATTATGCGGATATTTTTCTGGCAGGGATGGATTGAAGGCATGGTGGGGACTTTGTCCGGGGTGGGGACGGCGCTGCTGGTGTTGCATTATCGTAATGATTTACTCCGCTGGCTGTCGGATACCTTCAGCTTGGAGCTTTTTCCGAAAGAGTTATACCGGCTGAGCGAGATCCCGTCACGAACAGCCCCGTTCGATATCATTGTGGTGGCGGGTTCTGTGGTGTTGATCTGCACCTTGGCCGGGTTGATCCCGGCTTGGCGTGCGGCGCGGCTTGATCCCGTTGAGGCATTGCGGCATGAATGAGCAACCCATAGTCAAGGCGGAGGCGGTGACTAAGACTTACCTGATGGGTGGGCGCCCCCTGAGTGTCCTGAAAAATGTCTCGGTGGCGGTGTGTCCCGGTGAAACGGTGGCCATCATTGGTCCCAGCGGCGCCGGGAAAAGCACCTTGCTCCATGCCCTGGGTGGCTTGGATCAACCTACCGAAGGTGCGGTCAGGTTTAAGGATCAGTCCTTGTACCAGCTGACGCCGCAGGAGCGGACATTGATACGGGCCCGGCACATTGGGTTTGTATTCCAGTCTTACCATTTGTTGCCGGAATTGGATGTTCTTGAAAACGTGTTATTGCCCACCATGGCGCTGTGGAATCTGCGGCGGCAGCAGGCCAACCACCTGCAACGGGCCAGGGCGTTGCTTGATACGGTGGGGTTGTCCGACCGGTTGGAGCATACGCCGTTGGAATTGTCTGGGGGGGAGCAACAACGGGTGGCGTTGGCCCGTGCGCTGATGAACGAGCCTGAACTGGTGCTGGCTGACGAGCCAACCGGGAATTTGGACAGTGTCACGGGTGAAGCGATTTTGAAATGTTTGTTTGCCTTGACGCGGGAGCGGCGGCATACGTTAATTTTAGTGACGCATAATGATGAAGTGGCTCATCGGTGTGATCGTGTCATCCGCATGAAAGACGGATGTGTGGTGGATGTGAAAGAGACAGGAGTTTCATGACGACAAAACGCGTAGTGACGATAGCAGGGGGCGTGATCATGTTAAGTCTGGTGATCACGGCGGGGTTTATCTGGTGGTCGGCCATGCCGGCGTGGGCGGCCTCCAAACCCATGGAACCCGGGGCGCAGGCTGCAGAGGTGGCAAAGAGCTTCGAAAAAGTGATGCCCCAGCTGCATCTGTCGCATCACCCCATGGACGAGGGAATTGCGACCAATGCCGTGGCACTTTATATTACCATGTTGGATTATGATCGGACGTTTTTCATGGCTTCCGATGTCAGTGAATTTACCCGCGAGGCGGCGGCGCAGACGGGACGGTTGCACCAGGGGGATGTATCACTGGCCTTCAAAATATTTGAACGATATAAGGAGCGTGTGCGGAATCGGGTTGAATATGCCGATACCCTTATTGGCAAAGGCTTTGATTGCACAACACGGGAAGCCTATACTTGGAAACGCAAAGACGCTCCCTGGCCGGCTGATGAGGCGGTATGGAATGAGCTCTGGCGCAAAAAAGTGAAGAATGAGTATGTCGCGCGATTAGTGGCGAAGGAGTTGGCGGATAGTGAGAAAACCAATGTCGTGGCCAATGTGGAGGCCGGCTCTGTAAAGCATGATGCGGCCTCCACGAACGGGACGGTGACAAGCCGGGCCTCAGATGCAGATGCGCAGCTCAGTCCTGAAGTTTTTTTCAGGAAGCGGTACAAACAGTTCCTCATGGTGCTGGAAGATAGTGACGCAGAGTTTGTGTTGCAACGCTACTTTACCGCCTTTGCACAGGCGTATGATCCGCATTCAGAGTATATGACGCCCAGTTCCAGCGATGACTTTGAGATTGGAATGAAATTATCGCTGGGTGGCATCGGGGCTTTATTGCAGAGTGAAGATGGCGCCGCAAAGATCGAGAAAATTATTCCCGGCGGCCCGGCCGCCCGGGATGGCCGCCTCAAGCCTGGCGACAAGATCATTGGCGTAGCCCAGGATAAGGCAGAGATGGTGGATATCCTGCATTGGCCGCTTTACAAGGCCGTGGGGATCATCCGCGGCAAGAAGGGTAGCAAAGTCACCTTGACCATTATTCCCGCATCTGACATTACCGGGGCCAGATCGACGAAGATTACGCTGGTTCGTGATGAGGTGAAACTGGAAGATCAGGAAGCCAAGGGCGAGATCGTCATGGTCGTGGGTGATAATGGCTCTACGAATCAAGTGGGGATCATCCGGCTTCCGGCGTTTTATGCGGACATGAAGAACCGGATCAATGGCAATTCGGTTTTCAAGAGTTCCACCCGGGATGTTGTTCGCATCATTACCGACATGAAGACCAAGGCCGTTGATGGGATTGTGTTGGATTTGCGGAATAACGGCGGGGGGTCACTGGCGGAGGCTGTGGAAATGACAGGGCTGTTTTTTGCCTCCGGACCCGTCGTGCAGGTTCGTGAGAGTCGCGGCGTCCAGGTGCTTCAGGATCCCGATCCTGATGTCTTGTACCGTGGCCCTCTGGTCGTGCTGGTGAACCGCCGGAGCGCCTCGGCCTCCGAGATTCTGGCCGCGGCGCTTCAGGACTACGGGCGTGCGGTGATTGTGGGCGACTCGAAGACGCACGGAAAGGGAACCGTGCAGTCATGGCAGCCGCTCGATGATCATAATGCCGCGCTTGGCTCGATCAAAGTGACGACCCATTCCTTCTATCGGGTGGCGGGGGGATCGACCCAGTTGAAGGGAGTTGTGCCCGACATCTGGATTCCTTCCGTGTTGGATGTCATGGAGGTAGGAGAGGAATATCTTCCCTATGCGATTCCCTGGACCGTCATCAGTATGGCGCGTTACAGTCCAGTGACAGATCTTTCATCGGTTATTCCGAAACTGAAATTGGCTTCGGAGAATCGGCGGGCGGCGGATCCTCGCTTTATCGCTCAACTGGGCGTGATTGCGCGTGTTAAGAAGCATCAGTCGGATACGGAGATCTCGTTAAACCTGAAAGATCGGATTACATTGGCCAGGGAAGAGAAGATTCTGGACAAGGCGCAGGATGAGGCGTTGGGAGATAATGATCCCGAAGGTGAAGGGGCTGCGGCCAAGGCGTTGGAGAAAGACTTGCTGCTAAAGGAGTCGACGAAGATCCTGGCGGATTTGATGCGGGTTTGGAAAGTAAAGGAGCCGAAAAATGAAGATTCCGTTCTGGAAAATGCATGGAGCTGGAAATGATTTTGTTCTCATTGATGACCGCAACCTTACCGCTCCGGTAAATGATCGCAACTGGTTGGAGCCGATAGGTAAACGGCGCACCGGGGTGGGTTGCGAAGGAGTCATTCTGATTCAGCCCTCCTCCAAGGCCGACTTTACCATGCGGTTTTTCAATCCGGATGGAAGTGAAGTGGATATGTGCGGCAACGGGGCCAGATGTGTTGCCCGGCTGGCTCATGATCTCAAGGTGGCCCCCGCCAATATGACGTTCGAAACCGGGGCGGGCGTGATCGCCGCTTCGATGGTGGGAAATCAGGTGCGGTTGGAGATGACGACGCCGAAAGATTGGCGGCTGAATCAGGTGATCGAGATCGATGGGGTCAAGCGGCCTTATGGGTTTGTGAATAGCGGGGTTCCTCATGTGGTGATGCCTCTGGAGAATCTGGACAGGGAGGATGTTGCCAGGACCGGGGCGGCTATCCGCTATCATAAAGACTTTGCGCCCAAGGGAACCAATGCGAATTTCATTCATGTCACCGGCCCGAATTCGCTTCGTATTCGCACGTATGAGCGTGGGGTGGAGGCCGAAACCCTGGCCTGTGGCACCGGTATCGTGGCGTCAGGACTGATCGCAGGTCGGATGGGGTGGGTGAAAGCGCCGGTGAAGATCACCTGTGCCGGTGGGGATGTTTTGGAAGTGAACTATACGCTGACTGATGATGGCGCCAGGGAGGTGACACTTCTTGGACCTGCGGTTTATGTGTTCTCGGGTGAGCTTGAATATCCGTGAAAATTGCGACCTTCGATGTGAATTCAATCCAATTCCGGATGTAAAATGAGGGAGGTGGCTGTGTGAACATTCCCTTTGAGTGGACGCTGGGGCTTAGGTTTCTCGTGGCGCTGGCCATGGGATTTCTGATAGGGCTTGAGCGTGAAACCGGGCGCAAGGAGCATGCCCAGTTTTTCTTTGGCGGAATACGGACGTTTCCCGTTGTCAGTCTCTTCGGATTTGCCTGTGCCTGGTGCTTTTCCAATGGGGTGCCGTTTCTGTTGCCGACGGGGCTTATGGCGGTTACGGTGCTGGCGGCGGTAGCCTATATCCAGAAAATCAAGGCTGGTCGGTTCGGGGCCACGAGCGAGGTCTCTGTGCTGGTCACCTATATGATTGGCGTTCTCTCGCTGTTGGCGGATGTCCGATTGCCGATCGCTATGGGGGTGGTGAATACCATCCTGCTTTCAGAAAAATCAGTGCTGGAGGGGTATGTGGCGCGTCTGGATCGCAATGAATTTCTGGCCACCCTTAAATTTCTCTTGTTGACGCTGGTGATTTACCCTGCCTTGCCGAATGCGGAATATACGCAATATCACCTGAATCCCGCCCGGATTTGGCAAATTGTGGTGTTGGTTTCGGCGATTGGCTTTGTGGGGTATATTCTTGCGAAGAAATTGGGAGCCCGCTTGGGGTTGCCCATTGCCGGATTGCTGGGGGGAATTGCCTCCAGCACAGCGGTGAGCGTGGCGACCGGGAGATTGGCGCGAGATGTCCCGGCTTATGCGGGCGCGGCGTTACAAGCGAGCCTGCTGGCCTGCAGCGTGATGTATGTGCGGCTGATGGTGCTGATCGCCGTATTTGGCTCTGGGTTTTCATCAAATTTGGACTGGCGAATGTCGGGCCTGTGTGTGGTGGGGCTTTTGTTGGCCCTGACTGTGCGCAAGGGGATGATGGTCGGGAATGTGCCGGGTGAAGTCCCCTCCATCCAGAACCCTGTTGAAATCCGGGTGGCCGTTGGATTTGGATTGATGTTTGTGGTGATCAAAGTCGGGGTGGCGCTGGCCAGACAATATTTTGGTCAGGCAGGCGTGTTGGGGCTGGGCATTTTCTCCGGGATTATTGACGTGGATCCGTTTGTTTTGTCCCTTGTGCAGGGATCGTTATCCGGTCGACTGATGTTGCAAGCGTTATTGTTGGCAGTGATGGTTAATACGCTTGCAAAGGGTATATATTTCACCGTATTGAGTCGTGGAAATAGAATTCAATCCATGTGGCGTTTCATTGTTTGGGCCGCATGCCATGTGCCGTTGATGTGGATGTGAAGGAGCGAAGGAATATGAAAACGAATGTGAGTTTTTTATCGGTTATCGGGGTGGCTGTTTTATTGTCAGGATGTGTTAGCACACCCGATAGCCGGATCAAAAAAGAACCGCAATTGTTTGCGTCTTTTGCGCCGGATATTCAGACCCAGGTCCAGAGAGGTGAGATTCAGATGGGTTTCAGTCGGGATATGGTTCGTTTGGCGCTCGGGCGTCCTGCGCGGGTTCATATCCGGACAGACGCCACCGGGGAATCCGAAGTCTGGACTTATGTACATTCCCGCTATATCAGCCACTATGAGCCTTCGACGGCCGGGTACTGGTATCGTGATCGGGCAGGTCGTCTTAACCGCTCTTACGACACTATGTGGGTCGATCGGGGTTGGTACGAGGACTATCCCGTCCTTAGGCTTGAGTTTGTCTCCGACAAACTCAAGGCGATTGAACGGGTAAAACGTTAAGCTGTCCTGCAAAAAAGCCCGGGATCAGGCATTCTGTAGGGCATAGGTCTGACCCCGTCCCACCGGATACGTGTTCACCACGGCAGGATTAGTCTCAACTTTATTTGCTATCAATGGATAAATGTTCATTGCCACCTCTATCGCGTGGTAATCTTAAGTACGACGGTGCGGTTCTTTAGCTGATTTGCTGCCGTGGTATTGGGATATGGGGGATTGGTCTCGCCCGCCGATGAGGTGGATATTATTGACGGAGGAAGTCCGCATGAGCCGGTCAGATAGTTGGCGACGGCTTTCGCTCTTGCCAACCCGATAGCCTCATTGTCATTCCCGTAAGCCTTGGTTTTATTAACTTTGGCAGAGTCGGTGTGGCCTTCGACCTCTATTTGATAGGGTTTCCCTTTAAGACTTGTGGCAATGGTCTTCAAGTCTTGCCGTGCCGTGCTTGAGAGTTCGATGCCCCGGGTAAAGGTTCCGTAATTGAATACCAATTTCATCTCCTTGGCGGATGAAGTGATGTTCCAGCGGCTTCCGGTCAGGGCGGGCCACGAGGGCGTTTTCTCAGAGACGCGGAC